>Ga0116231_10007022_pt1 | contig 20988 bp, 14 predicted proteins | sample S1TSphgellanicum_2_FD_89695 | JGI IMG/M metagenome (GOLD analysis project Ga0116231, IMG submission 89695) | Host-associated microbial communities from peat moss isolated from Minnesota, USA - S1T2_Fd - Sphagnum magellanicum MG | ecosystem: Host-associated > Plants > Peat moss > Unclassified...
AAAAAAAAAAAAAACCTAAACTTTACTAAACTTGCATACTTGCCCTATTAAAAAAAACTTGTATACTTCAAAAAAATTCACACACATGCCTAACCCCACCTCGAAAAAAAAGGGAAGCAAAGAAAGAATGCTCTTAGATCTGGAACATATATAAAACAAGTCTAGAGGCTATAACCAGGTTTGGGTCAGGATTCGGGTTTAGCCAAACCTAAGTTCCAAGGTCTGGGTCGAATTTTTCTTTTTCCAAAATTTAGAACCGGGATCTAGATAACACTAGTTATAACTTCTTGGTTTTCATGTACTAAAATTTTTTAAAAATAAAAAAATACTAAAACTTATTATGAAAAGTCTTTAAATTGTGAATGGCAAGTTCTTGTGCAATTCCTCAAATTCAAAGGGCTAGCATGAACTAGGAACCAATTTGTGAGTGAGAGTTGAGAGTTGGAGATGAGATGTACACTTTAGACTGATTTTTTTAATGAAATTCATCTTGGATTCAAACGACTTAACCAAAGTTACAAGGTTTTATCATCTCTCACGACTTTGGTTCTACCATTGTTGGATGTGTGGAATTGGAACTAAGACAATTCCAATTTATTATTTAGAATTGAAAGGGGAGGAGTTTCTTTTTTTTTAAAAACGTAAAGAAACCTTAAACCCTAAATCTAAACCCTAAACTCAATACTCATTGAAAATAGAAAGTAAAAAAATTTCAAAAAAATTTCAAAAAAATTAAAATGGTAAAGAATTTGACCCTGTACAAAATTGGGTTTGGGGGCTCAGTCCTAACCAGAGAGTGATTCACAGGTCCTATTTGGAGGCTGGGTCCAAGCCCTTTGTTTTCAAAATTTAGAACTGGCCGTTCAGGGACCCAAGATTGGCCTGAGGAGCAGACTCAGAACCGGCCCAAAACCCAGAATGGGACAACACTGGTTTCAAGTTTCAACCTATGTTGTACTAATATATATAGAAAAAAATCAATGCCAATAAATGGTTCATATATTGGTATGAAGTACTAAGCCCTAAACCCTAACCCTAAACCAATTTGGTATCAGCTAGCCCATACTAGTATCAGCTAGCCCATACTAGTACATACCTAACATGTACTCAAATTGGCCTACTATTGTGGTTACAAATACTTTGGATGTCATCCTATTAGGCTATAGGTAATTGAAAATTTGGTACCTCATACAAAACCTTCCTATTAATTATAATACAACATCACAACAATGTTTAATTATGGATACAACCATGGTATTGAAAGGTTGAACTTTACCACCAAAAAAGGAGATTTTTTGATGCAATATCCCCTTTTTCCATTTCATTTTTCACATTTTTGTGAAATTTTGCACAAAACAATATGGCTCGTACCAAAGACAACATGGGTTTAATCTTTAAACCTGCCATAGTGGGCTAAATCATGTTATGTGTTGAGCTGCTTGTTTAATGACAAGCTAGAGGGCGATATTGGGTCCATAGATGGTGATTCAACTTGTAAATGTTCTTTGAAGGTCCCAACTTAGATTTGTCATGGATGACATCTATCTCATTCATCATTATGCATAAAACATTGGAAGATGGCATATCTATCTATTATGAAGGTAGTTAGTTTGTTTTGTTTTGTTTGTACTTATGAGATCCACCGAACCAGGATGGTTCAGATCATGTTCTTGGTCTCTTTGGAAAGCTCTTGACAAGGATGGGTGCATCTGCCTGGTTTCATGGCGTTTGTACTTGTGGTGTAGAAGTTCTTGAATATTGAATGATTTCTTCACTATAAATTAAATTAAATTGTAGCTGAAAATTTTGGAGGAATTGGGAAGTGCCTTTGGTATTGTTGGAAAGATCTTGATGATCAGGATTTAATGGAATTTATTTGGTAAGATTTGGACTTAGGATGCGGAAGATATTGATTTTTTAAGTGCCTTTTTGCCGCTGAAAATTCAAATAAATTCCAAAAAACCAGGTTTTGCAAGGAAAAATCAGTTGAGAACATGGTCAAACTTGAAAGCTCACCATTCAATTCAAGCATGATTTCTTTTCATATTTCACTGTTCAAAAAATCGATCCATACATTGCAAAACAATGTTCACATGTTCAGTTTCCCTATTTTGTAATGGGTTCACACTTGGGCCAAGGGCACATGTCACACTAGTCTATGTATGAAGAAAGGTAGTTTGTTTGTATTGTTTTGTTTTGTTTTGTTTGGTTTGTAATTATGAGATCCACCGAACCGCAATGCTTCAGATCGTGTTCTTGGTATCTTTGGAAAGCTCTTGACGAGGAGGGGTGCATCAGCTTGGTTCCATGACGTTTGGACTTGCGGTGGAAAAGTTCTTGAATATTGAATGATTTCTTCACTGAAAATTAAATTAAATCGCAGCTGAAAATTTCAGAGGAATTGGACTGTGCCTTTGGTGTTGTTGAAAAGATCTTGATGATCAGGATTTAATGGAATTTATTTGGTAAGATTTGGATTCAGAATGTGGGAGATATTGATTTTTAAGTGATTTTTGCCACTGAAAATTCAAATAAATTCCAAAAAACCATGTTTTGCAAGGAAAAATTGGTTGAGGACGTGGTAACACTTGGGCCAACGGCACAGGCCACACTAGTGAGTATTAAGTACACTTTTTTTGGAATTTTATTTTTCTTGTGGAAAGTTGACCATCATAATAAAAAATCGCCAAATTTTTTTCCCAATAAATTGGGGAAAAAAAAACCCTTAGTTCTAGAGTGTGGGCCACATCAAAAAATGTATAAGAGCTTCCATTTATAGATACAATTATTTAGTGTATTTGTTTTAAGATCATGGGCCAAATTAAAGCAAGCATTTGTGCACTATGTGACAATCTTTGATTTTTGTGTACCATTATGATTATGGATTTTGCTAAGACCTTTTGGTGGATTTAGGGCCATGATTGAAATAATGAAGACTAGGATTGCTTTCAGCTAATAACATACCATTGGAAAAAAGGTATAAGTAAAAGGCTGGATTTGGTTTAGTGTAAATATGAAGATTAATGTGTGATGATCAATGTTTTTCTTTTCTTTTGTTTTTTTTTCAATTTTGGGATGTTACATTTTATCATTAGCAAGCATCCCAAGAGGGATTTAGTAGTAAATGGCAGCATGTTCTAAACACTAAAAAAAAATTCTACAAAACATGCTATCAAACTAGAATCTGAGTTGAAATGTGACGAAAATTTGTTTTTTTCAAAATTTGGTGAAATTTTCCCTTAGCAAACAATGAATATGTAATATAAATATTTTATCTATTGGAATTTCACGCAACAAAAATAGGGCTAGTGATGACATATGGAACAAATTGCAAATTAATTGAATCTGTTACATACCCCATAATTGCTAGACTTACTATGTACAAGTTAGAAAGAGCCCTTTTGTTTGGAGGCAAATGAATGAATGTTATTTACTTGTTTAACCAAATTGCTTGTTGAGTATTCCACAAAATCTATCATGGTTTTGTTCGGTGCTCCATGCATGGAGTTTTTGTAGTATCATGATGTGCATTCCTGTGTCTATTGTGAGCAAAAGACATTGTAAAGGCACTTGAAAATGTGGAAAGGGTGACAAATTGTTTGCCTTGGGTTATTATTTCAGGTGCACAAAGAGTTTTTGTGACTTTAATTGTGCAACATGACATAGGAATTAATATGCCCTAGTTTATGTGTTCCACTTATGGTTGATGAATCAAACAAGTGTATTGGCTAAAATGGGTCCAAGTAATTATGTAGTGTGCTTTCTTGACAAGTTCATTTGCAATTTGACTCATACAATCAACTTCAATAGATAAGTTAATATCTAGACTATTGACAAAAGTATCCCTTGATATGTGGATTGTTTTAACCTTGAACAACCATTAAAACATAATAAAAAAGCACATGTGAAATAGTGTAGTTTACTCTTTGAATGAATGTCATTAAAATTAATACCAAGAATGGGAACAACCTATCATATAAATGTTTTCTAAGATTTGAAGTTCATATCCTAATTTCTATATATTAATAAAAATTATAAACATTTAGACAAACATAACCACATACATTACATTCTTATACCATCAACTTATCCTACATTTGATCATTTAGTGCTTAACATTGAAAAAACTATCACACACGTTGAATTACATATAGTTGAATGCTAGAGAGTTTTCAATGATTGACCTTGTAAAAAGACTTTCTTTTTATTATGTTCATACATTTAGGCTTCAATATTTAATTGACATATGGAAAGATAATTTGCACAAATTTGTAAATGCAAACAATCTTACCACTATGCCAAAACATGGCATTCATGACTACTCCTTTTCAATTGAACTAGTTGCTTATGTCATTTTTAATTGAATTAGACATGTTGCTTACGTCATTTTTAATTGCTTATGCTATGTGTAAGTATATCAACCTAGTCATGGATGTCATGTTTTCATGTAGTTTATATTATAATTTGATTTTGTAGGTGAATTAATAGAATATGAGACATTATTGTTTAGGTACCCCAATAATGCAATAACCAAAGGAGCAAATTGATTTGGATGGATAGTCATTAGATTATGTAATAACATAAAATCTTATTGAGTTAGTGTTATATCATCAATCATCATCTCACAAATAATGGTGAAAAAACCAACTGTAAGTTGGGCTCGTAATAGTCTAATTTAATGCACATGAACCTCACAAAAGTAATATTCAAAATAAGAACATCTTAAATAACACCTTGAACAATATATATATATCCATAAAGGAAGAGGACTCAAGGTGAAGAACAAAATTTTCTTATCAAGGGAATGAACTTAGGTTGAAATCAACACATGATAGCAAAACAAATACATTGGTAATAAACACAACTTGATACTCCTTTCTCCCCTTAGGTTGACAGTAAAAAGATATGCAACTCGAGTTTTGATTTTGTTTTCAATTTTTTTTGTCACTATTGTGAATGTTGTACAATAAATGCCCTTTCATGAAAAAACAATCTAAATTTTCACTCTTTTTTATGAGAAAGTTGTTCCTCTTTGCTTTGAATTTGCTTTCTTTTGTAGATAACCAACATCTAGGGGTGAAAAAATATTTAAGGACGAAAGAAGGACCCAAAGATGAGGTTATATTAAGGATAACTTAATATCACAAAAAATGTTTTAAATTTTGATTCTAGTGGATGCCATTACATAAGGTGCCCATAATAGCCCCCACCTCCCATTGTCCTAGTATGTTAGAGGTGAGAAAACAATTGAATGGAAATGAAAAAATAGAAACTTTAATTAAATCCCCATGACCTTGGCATTGTGAATTTGGGGCTAGTGGTATGCATCCCATGTATGATTCCCATTTAAAATTGAAATACACAAATTGAAAATTGAAAAATTGATTAGTTGTTAGATGTATCATCCAAAAACATTGTTGCATGTCATTGATTCCTTTTTTAATATGGATAGAAAGAACCAACATTTTTTCATGGATTTATTGAAAAGTGAAAATATATAATTGCCATATTATTTCATTGTTTCCATCAACATAGTGAACCAAAGAGGCCATTTAGCATAATACATATATTAACTATTATTCTTACTTGGCATGTACAAATCAATCCTAAAAATATTTCCATCCCTTGGTTCTAGCTATTGTTGACATTTTTAGTTGAAGATATTTCTACAATATTGACAAATAGCAATGGTTCACTATTCTCTTCATCACAAGACCATAATCAATTTTATTAGCTTAAGAAGTTTCAACTTTTCAAGGCATTTGCTAGAAGTTTTTATTACAATTTTTTTTTTTTTTTTTGTTTTCAATCCAGTAGGTACCCCAATTTCAAAAGTTAGGTATGTGTAATTTTTATTGCATCTTTTCAATAGTTGTTTAACTCCAATTTTGTATGTTTGCATGCAATTTTTGTAGCTTTTCTTCATGTGCACAAAATCCCATTTTATTTTTGCAATGAAGATTTTGAAGGTAGAAACACTTTATCATAAAACTTTTTTTCACCTTGCAAATCTTATCACATTGTTTATCTAGTTTATTCAAATATTTTCTACAAGATTGTCAAATCATGGTCTTGATTTTTCAACCTTTTTTCTAATTTTAGAATAATGAAATAATGTATTACAAAATTTAAAAACCATTAAATTGTGACAAAATTAATTATTTCCACACTTTTGAACAACTTTTGTAAAAACATATTGATGAACAAATGTTATACGTCAAAATGAATTATTTAAGCAATTTGACTTATGATAAGTTTAATTACTATTGAAAGTTATAAATTCTCCTTAGCACAACATCATGATGTTTTCCTGGTGTTTTCCTCTTGAATGGATGGAGTACAAAGGGTTTTACATGCTTACAAAAAACCTATGTATATGACTTGGCTTAGTTATTCTTTAAGCATATGAAAGTATGAAATGGTTGTGATTAAATGATAATGTAGTTTGTAAGTGTATTGGCATTGCAATCTTTCAATATTCCAATGTTTGGGTTTGTTTCAATATGTTTTGACCTTATTTTTCTAGGCAAACTTGCCTCATTTATCTTATTCCTTATAATTGTAAGTGTGTTGGATGAAGAAGCAAATAATAGAATCAAATTTGGGATGTTCAAGTTTTCAAAACGTTATAATTATGTTGAAAAATAAAAACTTGGATGAAGCTTGTTTATGTAAGTGGCATTAAACTTTTAAATCAAATTTGTGTTAAACCTAGGTAGCAATTTGACAACATTCCATATTTAAACTGAAGGGTCCACTTTTGTATGGTTTTAAAAATCATACTAATTTAAAATAAGGTTTTCGAAAGAAAAGAAATGACCTTATGAAGTAAAAGTAAGTTTACCCACTTCATAACAATATGTTACTTAATAGAACTATCATGTTGCAAATCTATCATTCAAATTTTGTGATATTAAAAACTTAGCAATTCAAAATAAAACACAATGATTTATAAGATATGATAACATTTAGATTTGTGATGGCATATGAATAATAAAACTTTCTTTCCAAATTAATTCTGAATTTACATAAGGAATCAAAGCTTGATAGAATAATTAAACTTCAAAATTTTCATAGAACCCCAATGTTGTTTTTACTTCATGTACAAATTGTCAATGCTTTCTTTTCTTTCCACCTACTTTTGTTTATTGTAAAATGTATTTGAAATGTCACCTTAATATTCTTTCCCTTGATATTATTTTCCTACCAACATGATCATCAATATCCTTAATCTCTTGCATGCAACAATTAAAAAGGTAATATAATATATATTCAATCTTTTGTCTACAACACTTACTTTAATCTTACCATCAAAATTGAAACATGTGAAATGTCCAAACTCCATATATAAGTTGGAGTTAAGTCTTTTATAAAAAGAATGATGAATGTTTTAAAAAACTTTGTTGCACATGTGGAAATGAGTGGAAGTATGATAGTCAAAATTTGACTAGTTTTCAACTTTACAAACTTCAAAACTATGTTCTCACTTGATTCAAAATCAAAATGTCAAGGAGTTGCAAATTCAAAATAAAGTAATGTTAAAAAATTTAATTATGTCAACGTTGAACTTTCATAAAATTCAAACAACTAGTTTCAAGTCTTAATTTGCATTCAAAATGTTTTTGCTTATGCTTAAAGAACTTTTTCAACACCACACATAAGTATGCAACACCTTGAATTCCAAATTGGACGTATGACTATACTGAAAATTGTGATCCATAAATAACATGATTTTCAATAAATACATGTATGGTACTATGACATGATAATGATCATTGATCACCACTTAATCTTCTATATGGATGCACACATAATTAACATCATGTAAACACTAGTAATCTCTTGATGCCAAGGTTGAATGTTGTTCTAATGAATGGTTGTTAATGTGATGTGAACCCATGTATGAATTAGTGAATATAATCACTATGTAATAGTTAATCACTATTAACATTCATGATGATTATGTACACAAACATTTATTGATGAAGCCCATGTGTCATGTCCCGATAAAGTTATGAAAAAATCAATCATCAATAGAAGATGGAGGGTTCTCCATTGTCAAGTATTGTTATTAATTAAGAGTGTGATTTCATTTAAATTAATGCCACTAATGTAATGCCCACACCCAAAGGGCAAGGTGTCAAACCAAACAAAATCCCCTTCCCTTTTTCCCCTTTTTATATTCCAATATGGTTTCCAATCTATCATTCATCATTATTTATGCCATATCTCAAAATTGTGCTTTTCATGTCCATGTAGGTGGGTAGGGGAAAAGAGTAAGGTAGTTAGGCTTGGAAGAGGTAGGTTCAAACAATATAGATAGAGAAATATCATTTTTTTATTATATAGGTAGATTCGTTCCCAATTCTTAAAGTCCAAGGTACATTGATTGTGGGATGAAATCATCCATGCACACTTAATCTTTAAGTTTTATACATGTTGCACCCAAAAGGGAGTTATAATCACTTGTCCTTCATGTGTATCTAAAAGTTTCATTTTTCATCTTGTGAATCATTCATCAAATCCATCACAACTATACAACCTTTAAATGGTTAGTTCTTTGATTGGATATGCAATAAATTTGTTGGCCTTTTTACCATTTTTAAAGATTAATTTTTTTTTTTTTGTAGGGTTGAATCAATGCCAAGAACAATAATTTCATTCATGGTTATTTCAAATAGATTCACCATGACAATTAACATAGTACACAATTAAACATAATACACAATGCCATAAAACACAACATTTCCACACACACACACACACATGCACATGCAAATTATTAAAAATCATGGTTTTTTTAATTGGAAAAATTAATAAAAATTATCAAATTGTGACATTTTAAAACTTAATTAGTTTGTCATACTAGACAAGTCAATTTTGACATGTCTAAGTTGACTATTGGTCAAATTGACAATTTTTTTGGGGTTAATTGCCTTTTTGACTCTTGGTTTATTTATTGGTCATATCAACTAATGAGTTTAAACAACTATCACTTTAATAAAAATGACAATGAAAATGAATCAAAGTTTGACTCAATATGTAGATAGGGCCTAGGTAAATAGAAATGTAGGCCAATATGTAGGTACGTACATACATAGACCTAACTTAGATTAGGCATTCATGTTTAAAACTAACCTAGGTTAAACACCATTCCTAGATTAGGAACTAGCTACACTAATTAACCTTTCTAGTCACCCTAACTTAATAGCTTAATTACATAAGGTGCAAGTATGAGGACTTGAACCCTTTATCTCCACATTGAAAAATCAAGTCCTCAACTATTACAATGTATCTTCAACAAAAAAATAAAAGTTATCATTTCATTGTTATGATTTTTTTTTAATCAACATAGGAAACTTAGTTTAATTACCTTAGGTTAACTAGCCTACCTTACCTATTTAACCTACCTACCTACCAAGGTCATACCTACTATTGAGTCAATCTAATGTTCATTTTAATCGTCAATTTGATTAATAGTCAAATTGTCATTAGTCAATTTGACCAATGAAGATAACCATAATGCTTAATATTTATATTTATTTAATTATAAATATAGTTTAAACAAAATTGAATGTCCCATGTGACTAGAGCTTTGTCTTTTTCACTAATGGTGTCCATTTTTTATTTTGTTTAACTAATGTAACATTTGACCAAATAATTAAAAAAATCATTTTTAGTGAATTGAACCAATAAAATAACATATCACTTCAACAATTAGGGCTTGTAGTCAAATTGACAAATTTTTGGTCAAAACAAACAAGACAATCAAGTTGAATGGCTTGAAAAGTAGTGATTTATAGTAGTGATGGGCAAGACATTGATTTACATTTATTTATTTTTAAATGTTCATTTCACCTACTTATTTATTGAACAAGTTGATAACAAGAACAAGGTATCAAACTTTGGTCGTCATCACCTATGGTTAAAGCAAGGTGTCATCATCTATCAAATGACATTAAAACACTTACAATTGAAACATTGGGAAAAAGAAATACATGTACATTAACAAATTGCCATTGTCATTTAATCACAACAAATTCAAGTTTCATCCAATGTTTCTATAAAGGATTTTATAAAAGTGTTAAGATGTTAATAATTCATAAGACAAATTGGTTAGATTTGGCTATAACTGAGTTGTGACAAGTGAAAAAATCTAATAATCCTTCTATATTATTGGTAGCCTACTACAAATTGATATAAATGTTTCACAATGGGGGAGGGGGAAAGAGGGGACATTTAGCAACATACAAGCAATTTTTAAAAATATTTCTTGCTATATTTTCAAGATAAAAAATAAATTTCTTTCGAACACATTTTTTTAAAACCTTACTTTCATCTCCTTATATAAAAAATTCAAACCACATCTAAAAGACATTGCCATACATACCAAACTAGACATTGTAATTTTGATGTTTTGATTATCATGATTATCTTTTAATTCATAATCAATATAATATTTTTATTTATTTAAAGACTACATAATAAAGTTATCATTAAAATTACTTTTCTTTGGGCCATTTTTTCACCCCAAACCTTTCATGGAGCCCCAAACGTTTGTTTATCTACAAAGTGAATGTTTAAAATTAAAATTAGATGTTGAATACTAATAAGTTTTATTTGTTGCACATGATACCTCAAAATATTTCTTTCAATTATAATGACAACAATGAAGTTGCACGACATCTTGCTTTTAGTTACACAAATAAGAATGAAGTTGCACAAACTTGAGGTAAAACTAATGTTACCACTAGCAATGGCACTAAAATTATTCTCACACCCTGTTCAAGGTTAGTGTACTTTTCTAAGGAATATTTTAAATTTCTTCGTACATTATACTTTCTTGGGTTTTGGTTTGATTTTCATTTTGCCCTATGATATGTTATGTTTATTGGTTTTTGTTGTTGTTGTTGTGAGTTCATAGTTTTAACTCTTGTTTGGTAATGATCTGCTTCCCCATTTCTTTTGGGAATCCCTTGTTCCATTGTGGTTTGTAGGTTTAAAAAAAATTTATTAATGAAATCATATTTTTTTGGTTTCATTTTGAGTCTTTTGTATTCTTTCACAATATTGCAAAGATTATTGAAATCTTATTGATATTAATATTGATGGAAAACATGTAATTAGTTTAATGTAAGATAATTTTATTTTTTGAAACTTGAATTATTGATTTATTCAATGTTATGTAATACTGAAGTTGTTCAATCTGAATGTTAATATTACATCTATAAAAAACACACGTGTAAATGATGTAAAGGCATATAGGGAAAATTGAAAAATTATGTATATAATAGGTAATGTAAATGATGAACCTACAAATTTTAGAAGCATTGTTGATCAATTGTTTTTCAATTATTGCATTTATGCGAATAACATATGTTTTTGCACCTTTTATGAATGAGGCAAACAAATGTCTGGGAACTAAAAAAAGTTTAAACAACCAAGGAATATTCAGTCAGAGGTTTATTTTGAGATATTTTGAGATTTTTTGTTGGCATTAGGGTCTGCAACCCATGTTTTTCTAAAGCTAGCAAGCCAAACTAATCAAGAAAATAAAATATAACATTTCGAAATAATTGTGGTGTTAACAAAAAGACTTCATTAAATTCTTTTTGCCCATAGTTTACAAAAGATATCCAACCATAATAATAATAATAATAATAATAAATCAAAATTGAATTAGAAATACAACATGTGAGCATATATGTGATGTTCATAACACACACCAATTGTTATTTAATCATTCAGTTTGATAAAAACTTCCCAAAAGAGCTTTTGATGATCAAATAACCCATTTTGTGGAATTTGAACTTATTTTGTGTGTGTATATGGTGTTTGATATACACATTGGGTAAGTGTTGTGTAAATAAAAAATACATACACTTCACGTGTAAGTCTAAAACCATGGAAAGAAAGGTTTGAAATGTTGATGTTTTATGCCATATAAAACAAGCTATGTGTAAGTGTAAAACACAAAAACAAGCACACATGTGCTTATATGGTTTTATGCACCATAAAGCCTTAACAAAGAACTTGGCTTATTTACGCAAATTCAATAAAGTTTTTGCTAGTTGAAAATTTTCAATGATAAAGGTTTCAATGTTTATATTAATGTTTTTGAATGAAGAGGGATGGGTGCCTTTCAATGTAGCATCATATGGAGGTAAACAAATAGGAAAGACTTCTTCATTTGGTGATGGGCCTAAAACTTTTAAGTTCAAATACCCTTTCCCAATTGCTATAACCTTACACATAAAACCAAAACATGAATCATTAAATTTTGCCTTTCGCTATTGTTAAATATATGAGTTATGAACCATAATCAAACTTTTGTACACATTTTGTGAAAAAAAAACACATAAAGAAGGACATGGAATATGCATTTGTAAAGGATATTGTGGTATTGTGATGATTCTCCCACAAAATGAAGTTTATAACAAAATAAGGGTATTTCATTTCACATTGCCCTCAAGGTTGCAACAAAATGAAGGTATTAACACATGTCCCACTTTGTTTGCCTTTTAGTAACAATGCAATACCATGATGAAAACATGTGCAAGATGATGAAAGGTGAAGGTCACTTGAAATAGGGCATCAATGAATATTGTAACAATGTCAAAAGTTGTAAAACGACCACAACACCACCACCTTCATTTGCAAAAAATGTAGATGAAAAGGAACAACATGGAGAGTTCATCTTAAACCTTATTATGTAAGACCATAATGAAGGAAGTTATAAGATAGTTCCACAAGAAATGGGAAATGCAAAATGACCAAAAAGGAGTAAGTTGTAAAATATTCACTTGAAGCAGGGCACTCATGAAGCTTGTAACAATATTAGGAGTTGCAAGATGACCATAACACAACCACCTACACTTGCAACAAATGTATATGAACATGAAGAACATGAAAAAGTTCACCTTAAACCTTGTTATGCAAGATCACAAGGAATGGGATTGGAAAACAACAAACACGATAAAAAATAAAATGCAAGAAGCTCATTTAAAACAATTGAAAAAATTGAAACAACTTGCAACAATTGAAAAAAGTTACAAGATGACAACAATGTCACCAGTTGCACTTGCAAACAACTTAGATAGAAAGGATAACATGGGAAAGCTCAAAAAAGCACAATGAAAATAACTTTACAAAATATCATTCCTCCATATTTCATGCTTACTTATCTCTTCTCTTTTACTGCCTTCCCTCTTCTTTCCTCATGCCTACCATTTGCATGTTTCCTCTTTTCATTCCCTTCTTTTTTTATTAAATGAACTTCACTTCCATTCTTTGCAATTCTCCCTACTTCCCTTCTTTTTTCCTCATGTTCACTATTTGCCCATTTTCCTCTTTTCTTTTCCCTTCTCTCTTTGTTGTACCAATTCCACTTTCTTTTACCCTCCCTACTTCCCTCTTCCTTCTTTTTTCCCCATGCATACCATTTACCCCTTTCCCCTCTTTTTTCCTTTTTTTTTTGTTGAACCAACTCCACTTCCATAAACGACATTTTGAATCTCGAAAAGGGAGAGAAAAAAGGAAATGCAATATGCATATGTATTGTGTTTATCATTCGTTTGTTCATTCCCCCACAAAAAGATTAGGATTCATTGGTATTGCACTTGTCAATGGTTTTTAAATGAAAATGACAATATTTCATCATTATTTACAATCACAAGTGTCCATGACAACATGTAAGTGTAAATGTAATTTTTTAAAAAAATGCCCAACAAATAGTGTAATTGCAAAAAATTGAGCGTCTAATTATAAATGATTAATATTTATAAAATCTTACCCGGACATATAAATTGACTATTTACATTTACATGCACAACATTGGTTTGAACATTGTGTTCCAATTAGAGGACATAACTTGCATGGGTTTCAACCTAAAAGTCTCGTACTAAGGTGGAGGATTACAATTAGTTTGGCAAGGTAATTAGTAGTTGTTTCCAAAAACAAAAACTACAAAATGTCACAAGGCATGTTCTGTTGTTAATTCTGCCACAAAATCAAAATAAAATTGCTGATCCAGTGGTGCATTGGTGGGCATTGTTCCATCTAGGCTCACACAGGATGGGCCATTTCAACAAAGTGGGTTTTGGATTGTGTTTTGAATTTTACACACAATTGATTTAAAATGAAGTGTTTGAGTCCATCTAGTGTGACAAAACACTTTGTATGGTGTTGTTATAACTACTTCAAAACAACACTCAACTCAATGAATGTTGTTTCAGTACGTACATTAACAGTGCAATTTTGTGGTGAAGGTTGTTGGCTTTTGGCTTGTTAAGCTTAACCTGGTAATGTAAAGGTAGTCAAAGCACCACCGTCTTTAATGGGTGGTGCTTCTAAAAAGCACATCAAAGATCCAAATATCTCCATATCTTTGCACTCCCTGAGCAGCTTTTTTTATGGAAGCCTATTGACCCACCAAAGTGGGCATATAAATCATGCACCTGGTGTAAACACATGGTGATGATTTGCAATGCATGGTTGTATTTTCCAGGGGGAGCTTCAGGTATGTTCCACTCATACCAACCTCCAACTTCCTTCAGCTATCATCACTCAAGATATATATATATATAAGTACCAGCACGTTGTGCACATTTTTCAGAATTTAAAAAAATCTGAATTGCAGTTTTGAAGCTTTTTCTACACCTTTTTTTTCTCTCTCTTCAAGGACCAGGAAAGTGAGGATCCAGGATCCAGAAAGGATCCTCGAAAATGATCCTCAAGATTGTTATCTGGAAATTATGGCAGAATTGTGTTTTTGACAAAGTTTTGGTGGCTTTCTCTCTTGTCCGTCTGTTGACCACCAAAGTGGATGGTATAATGGCAGACTTTAGGCAGAGAGTAAACTGCAGCTACCCATTCGGTTTGTTGTTGGCAATTGTCTGCAGAACGAATACAAGAAAAAACTCCCCAACTCCTCTTGTCAGGAAGAATTTTGGGTCAAATTTGTGTTCTAGCCGACATGACAATGAATGACATGAAAATTTAGCCAGATTTGGCTACAAACTAAATATGAAAGTAATTAAAAAATATATAAGTCCTTCTAAATTTTTGGCTAACTACTTGAACCATGTATAGAAATCTGGCTGAGTTTTCTCAAAATTTGATTGAATTGTGACTATTGAAAATCTCAAAAAGCACATGGTTTTAGTTCTTTTTTATTTGTAATAAATCATCTTGGCTATGTATAGTCAGCAAAAAGATTGGTTGATTTCCAGTCATTAATGCCCACCACCATTATTGGCATACAATATCTTATTGTGTCATCTGATTGTGATCTAGCAACAAAGTGTTGCAAAAATACAAATGACAGACTTTACAGACACTTCGGGACGGAACCTCATTCTGCCTTCAGTAATTGAGGTGGTGACGGCATCATAGTATAGGATCTCTAGTTTTGGCAGGTTGTGTAGTAAGTAAAAAAGAAAGAATTGGGTACAGTTTCTGGCACTCCGAAGAGGTGAGGTTGCTGGAGAGTGGCATGTAGCAAGAGGAGGATCGTGGGTCTATAAGAAAGAGAAGAATTTCCTGTGTACTTATCCCTTTTTTTACAATGTACTTAACCCATTTTCCGACCTCCATACAACCAACCAGACCTTGATGGGTTGGAGTAGGGAGGATGTGGTGAACCTGGCTGTTAAGACAGTCATGGGGCGCATCGTCCACTAACAACTCACCTTGTGGAATCATTCTGCCAGGACTTGCCCGTTCTCTCTAGCGGGTACATGCATATATATATATATATATATATATATATAGATGTGAGCAAAAACGATCACTTACTTAGTCTGTTGTTTGTTGGCTGTACACACAAATCATGGACTGACAATTTGTCACACAGTCTGGCTTGAAGCAATATTCTCATTTTCTTCCTTGAAAAAAATTGTCGAATGTTGGGGAAAAAACATAATTTCACCACATTTGGATTCTGATTTTAGTTTGGTAGCTTTTTTTTAGAAAAAAGTGTAGTTTCTAGAAAATTATTTAGACAGGTTCTAAAAACCTGTTGCCATTTAGTGCTAAATCCATCACGGGATGCTAGCCAATGATGCAACATCAGAAAATTGAAAAAAATTATCATTGATACAGGGTTGTTTTTTTTTCTTTTTCTTTTTCTTTTTTCAATTTTGTGATGCAGCCACATTGGTGATTACCCACAAGAGGAATTAGCCAAATTTGGCTACAGGTCAGAGAGAAAAGCCAAAACAAGTTTTTAAATCCTGCTACAATTTGGCTACCTGCTTGAACCCATTGTCTAAATATGACAATTTCAGAAAATAAAATCCATGAAATCTGAGGACTTTCTGTGCAATTTTTTTTCCCCCACAAAATTCCTTTGTATGAGTTGCACACTGGGTTATTTTTCTTCATCAAAGTTTCAAAATTTGGCCAAAGAAAAAGAGAAAACATTGCTCTTGCTCTAATATAGTTGTCAAACAAAGTGCTTGTACACAAATGGCTCTCTTTCTGGAAAGTGCATTTGTTTGTTCCTTGCATGTTCTTCCGCTCTGTGTGCATACCCAATAAAATCTGCCGTCAATAACTCTTGTAGTCAGTCACCTGCAACCAATCCCATGCAGCCTCTCTCTTTCTCCACACTATTCACACCATGTGTACAGATCTCATTCTTGGCATTCATGGATTCATAATTTCCTACTGAAAGTAGTTCTTTGGGTTTTTTTGCTCCTCATCATTTTGTTCTGGGACTTTTCATCATATTGTTATGACTTCTTGCTTGTAGCTTCTTGCTTGTCAATGCACACCCTTATATATTATAAAAATCTCATGCTGGAATTGGTTTCCAACTTGGGCTCTGGGTGCCACTGATTTGCCCAGATACCGCTTCTTTCCTTTTTCAGGTTTTTCTATCATTTTTGTGGGCGGATGCACAAGAGTTGCTCTTTGGACTTTTCTTTGTCGACAAATCTCTATTTGCTATGCTGGAGGAAAATAAGGAAGAAACTCTACTCCTCGATATTTAGGTACTGGAAGTTGCATCCATTTCAGACTTTTAAAATTGGGTCCCTTGTGTCCCTATCTACTCATGCCTTGTTTGTGGAGCTCACTTTGAAGGTGTTGGGTTTGGAAGCAATCTACTTAGATACAAAACAATCCAAGGAGAATGAGAAAAAAAAAAAAAAAAATCCCTTGGACATTCCTCCATATTCTCTAGTCATCTTCTACTCTTCTAGAGTAATCTTTTTGGGGCCCATTCATTTCTCGACATGGCTAACACTGTTTATTACTACAAAACCCCGCAAACCCTAAACACAACCCAAGTTTCTGGTAATTTTTGCCAAGATGTATGGTACCTGTCAAGGACCCAATATTGTGTTATGACATTCTGCATAGTACCCTATCATTTGCCACGGTGCAACGCACAATAATATTCTTATTTCTATAAAAATTGAGAAAAAATTAAGTATGCTACGTGTCTTGTACATGAACATGGCATTTAAAAGCAACTTGAAGCCAACGATGTTGCTCCAAAAGTAAATTGCGTTATCCAAGTCAGCACTGCAAAAAAATCATTAAAATCATCCTTCCACTCTATTACAAAAAGAGTTGAAATCATTTGTGCACTCTATTACACACAACCTCTTCTGCAAACTGGGATCGCAGCTGTTGAACCATGCAGCAAATATGCAGGTTCAAAAACACAATCTTAAACTCTTTTGTCAGGTACTCATAGCCTTATGCTAGTTACAATTACAACCTCCATGGCTGAACCAAGCAGCAAACATGCTGGTTCAGAACACAATCTTAAACTCTTTTGTCAGGTAATCATAGCCTTATACTCGTTACAATTACAACCTCCATGGCTGAACCATGCAGCAAATATGCTGGTTCAAAAACACAATCTTAAACTCTTTTGTACTCTAGCGTTATACTAGTTACAATTACAATCGTCATGGCTGGTATCAAATACAAAAGTGTTTGTTATTCACAATTGCAATTATTTTCAATTACATCAAAATTGACTGCTAATTATCTTTGATCAGACTACATATGTAAACTAAGCATAGTTAGCTTGACCTTTTGAGTCCTTAGCTAACGATGAGTAGCTAAACCTAAAAGTCCTTAAAAGGCTGGGAAAGCTAAAGATATGTGAATGAAATAAACTGCATAAATGATTTCACAAAGTAACAGCACCCTTTAGGTTGGCAGTATGGAAATTGAGAGACAGTTTCTCAGAAAAAACATGGATTGCCACCGCATGTTAAGTCAATATACAAGGATTCAAACTGACTTCACACCACTGGTGAAACATTCAAGTTGGAGCTGCTTATTGCTCTCCCCCACCCAGGAGTGGGAATTCTCAAGACAGGTCTTAAAAGACAGAAAGATAACTTCAAGGCCAGCTACAACTAGTCTCCATAAAATCACCTTCCTGCAAAGGTTTGTTTTGATACTTGTTCTCTTGGAATTTGCTGGATGTACACCAAAACCTATTCAGTATGGAATACACTCTTAATGAATTAATGAAAAATTGTAAAGAATGAAAGTTCAAAGTAACAGCAATCTCTGTGAATGAAGAAACACCCAAATGCACATCTCCTCTCTCACACATTCAGTTATCATCCAGATAGTTGCTGGATCCCACAGATGGCAGAATTTTTCCTTTGATAACATGCAATGCCAGATCAGCATTGTCTTTCAGGTTCAAACAAATTGGGTACAGCTGCACTTAAAGAATGTGCAACATTGGGCATTCTCTTTACTGGGTTTGACCAAAATGGTACGTACAGCTGCATTAACAGAATGTGAAACCACTGTTATGTGTCAACAATCTCTTGCAAGAGTTATGAAAGACTAAAGTTTTACAAAAGCAGCTACCTCTCTCCCTAAATTACATGACCTTCTAACTCACAAATGTGTGATGCTGCCCTTCCACTTCCACAAGTTCACTAAGTTATCACCAGACTGTTGCTGCTGCTGCTGCTGCTGCAATGCACATTGATGTCCAAATGCAGAAATCAGAGCATGTTGCATTGTGCAACAGGCTGCTTAAAAAACCTTCCTTTAACTTACAACAATCTAAGCCATAAAATGCATGATTTCACTTACAATTTTATGTCATAAAAAACCATCAGCCAGACAATTGCCTCTGCATTGATTCCATGCCTAAATGCAAATCCCAAGGGTCGGACGAATCCATCCGGGTCCGCTTCACCTTGGCAGTCTCAAGACTGCCATGTTGGAATCCATACATCTCCAAGATCTGGTTGTCAGCAAAGTTGAAAGCTCGCTCCATTTGGTTCAAGCATCGCTCGACTGCGTAATCTCCATAGCTGCCACAAGGCTTGCAACCCACAAAGTGTGTGACAAATGGCCAGCGGTGATCACCATAACCTGGATGGTATTTCTCCATGACTTCCTCATACTTCTCCACAATGTTCACCCAGTAGCCATGCAGATAGTAAGACTCTTCCAGAAACACTTTGTTTGACCACAACTCATTCTGCGTTATGAGCAAATAAATCAGTGCAGACTGATCATCTGCTTCAAAATCCGGCCTTCCTGTCAAAGTCTCAGTCAGCACTTTCCCAGCTTCCACACGGACGGGACCTTTAGGACCCATAGGAGCCCATGCATCCAACAGATCCAAAGACCACTGACAATTCCGGAACAAGAAGCTGCCAGTGTTCAAACCTACCCAGCTCTTCTTGTCATAGATTTGCTCTTTGTAACCATGGACAACCAGGTTATACTCTTTGTACTTCTCGATGGGAAGCTCAAAGACCATGTCTGTAAACATTGCATCCGAGTCCATCCACCAAATCCATTCTACCTCAGGGTGAGCCAGCATCAGCTTCCGGACCAGAGGCAGCTTGGACCAGTAGCCAGCCATTTCTTGGTCCAAATGTGCCATGTTGTAGACAATCTCGATGTCGTGCAGACGGCAATAGTCAATCTTATTCTTGATAGCTTTCAGCAAGTAGTGATCACCAACAGGGTTATCACAAGGGGTGGGCTGGGAACCAGTGACGAGGAGGAAGCGGTCCTTACCGTTTGCAGTCTTGGCCAAGTGTGGGTACTTGGACATCCACAGCGCACGTTGCTGGTCCCAGTCTTTGATCTCAGGACCCAAGCTGTAATGCACATTAGGGTCAGGCTCCGGCTCATTCTCCTCTTCCTCCATCTCTTTCTCAGCCAATATTCGTCTCGCTTCCTTGGCGAGTTCTTCGGGATTCTCCTGGAGCTCTTGAAGCTCCTGAGCGGGGCTGAAGAAGCTACCACCTCCGATAGTCCCGCGCAAAACAAGAACAGTCACAAACCCACACAAGATCGTCACCTTCACATTGTTCAGCGTCTTTTGCAACTGCTTCCCTTTACGACCCGTAAAGAATCGGTTCCAACCCCTCATGTTGGGCAACCCTTTCTTCACCACCTCTCTCATGCTGCCTCCTCTCTCCCTCTCTCGGTTGTTGTTACTGCTGAGAGCCCCACTCCAGCAAATGGGCAAAACACAGTGAGTGAAAAACGAGAAACTAAGAAGCTTGTGGACAAATGAACAAAACTCACTAACACAGACTCAAAAATGTTGAAGACATAAAGCGCACCTACTCCCTACTATGAGCACAAACGCTCAACTCTCAGAATGGGAAAAATGAAGAGACGAGGAAAAAGCAGAAGAGCGACAGAAGAACAGGAGACACGCGGAGAGAGAGAGAGGTTGTAGTACTTGCGATTTGTCAGAAATTCTAGGGTTTATCTGTCAACACAACGACAACAAAATTATTATGTTTTCAAGTTGTAAACACCAACAACAACAACAAATTTTTATTTTACTACAAATCAAACAAGATTTTGGTGCAAAATCGAAGAGAGAGAGAGAGAGAAAATAGGAACCACGTAGTAGCGTAGAGACGGCAACGTGCGGAGAGAGGCAAACTCGGGGGAGGGGGGGGGGGGGGACCACCCAACCCGCCCAAAAGACCCCCAAAAAAAAAAGAGGAAGCAAACAAAAAAAAA
>Ga0116231_10007023_pt1 | contig 20984 bp, 22 predicted proteins | sample S1TSphgellanicum_2_FD_89695 | JGI IMG/M metagenome (GOLD analysis project Ga0116231, IMG submission 89695) | Host-associated microbial communities from peat moss isolated from Minnesota, USA - S1T2_Fd - Sphagnum magellanicum MG | ecosystem: Host-associated > Plants > Peat moss > Unclassified...
CGTTTACTGGCATTGTTATTCATACATCCAAATGCAAGAGAAAGGGACCCAAAGGGACAACTGCCTTGATGGAAGTGCCCCCCCCCCCCCCCTCAACTGGATTACATACAATGCTCCTACTATCAACTCCATGTGAGAGAGTTCATGCAGCGAATTTACGCCTAAATTTGATAGTCAACAGGTTCAGCATCTGCCCTTTAATGTTCACATATAATGCTTCCTTCAGAGTGCCACCAGATGTGCAATCGCTACCCCCAAGAGAAACTTTGAAAGACAAACAAAAGAAAAAGGACAAAAGGGTATATACTTGTTGCTGCTGGGGCAGAGCATGAACTTCAGTGGTTGCTGATTGCTGGTAGACTGTTGGATATGGATATTGCGGTGTGGATACAGCTGCATTTGATTGCTGGGGCTGGGGTTGTGGCTGCTGCTGTTGATAGGATGCTTGAGCCTGCTGACTGTATTGCTGAGGTGGTGCTTGATACTGCTGTTGCTGTTGCTGAAGGTGAAAGGGAACAGGGAAATGGGATGCTGATGATACTGACGTGGGCCCGGAAGAGATCTGGGGAGGGGGTGGTGGGGCTGGTGTGTATGATGACGTTGGTGCTGCTGCATAGGAGTACTGGGTGACAGGCCCTGATGTCAGAGCAGGAGAGCTTGGGGACACACTAGTAGAGTTATTAAGCCATGGCATGTGTGAGCCCAATTGAGGAGGAGGTGGCAAGGGACCAGAGGAAGGAGAGATTGCTGAGGGATTAGGTCTGGGAGGCAGCAGATGGACTGCTACAGGTGGAGAAGGAGGTGGAGGTGGTGGTGGAGGCAGTAGCTTGGGAGCTTGTAAAGGAGAAGGCTGCAAAGAGGGGCCAAGGAGTGAGCCATTTGTCACAGACCCAGCTGTCTGCACAGCACCACAGTAAGAGATTTCCAACATATCAAACCCACAGAGCCACTGAATCAAAAGCAGTACTCTGTCTAATCCATCCAGCAGCGCAGACAAAAGCACCTGGAAAATTCTGCTCGCTTCAGCAATTCAAACATTTGTCAAAAGAAGAACCTCCGAGACCGAATGTGACAAGCATAAACCCTCATGAGTATGGAGAAATGTGAATGAGGAGAGCACGCTGTTTGTCACACTTGGGAGTACGGAGTGATGTGACAAGAAGGGAGGGAAAAACATATGGAACCAAAACTTCTGGGGGGAAAAAATGGAAAAGTACCGGGGTAGAAACGGAGTTGCTAGCAGTTGCAATTCCATATGGAGGAGGAGGAGGAGGAGGAGGAGGAAGTTGAACCGGAGCCACAAGATGACCAGACGGCAACAGCATAGACGAAGAAGGCTCGGATCCCAGCTCCTTCATCTCCTGTTCGAACCTCTCCAACTCGCTCATCAGGTTCGCCATCTCTGCAACTGCTGCTGCTGCTTCACCTTCCTTCTACAACTTTTCACACAAAGATTAGCATGAACCCCCCTCAAACCTCACTGAATCCTCACCTTCACAGCCATCTTCGTTAAGCTAAATGCATACGCAACGCCCCGAAACACACAGATGACAACCGGCACCAACAGCAACACTAAACCCTAAAGCAAGCTGCAAGCCCGGCGACTCACATCCCCGTGGCTTGTACCTTGTAACTTGTAACGCGACTAAACAGATTAGTAACTCAATTAGCTAAGTATCCAAAATATCATCCAATTAGTGACCTCGATTAGCAGTGGTGTGACTGGATAGTAAGCAAATTTGTCAAATTAGTGAGTTTACTAATTTGATTAGGGTTGTGCAATTAGTGTGTCTCAGAGGGAAGAAGACGGTGTTGTTCGAGCTTCGGTGAATGCGCGCGTGTTGTTTCCCGTGTGTCTGTGTGCGCTCTCGCGAGGGGGTGGGAGGCGATGGCGATCACAATGGCGGCTGCGCGTCGTCTGTTTCTTCCCTCATGCGGTGCCATGTCTCTGGATCTGTCTTTGACCTTCTCCCGCTACATCTCTTCTGGTCTCAGGGAAGAGCGCGATACGTTTGGCCCCATCCACGTACCTGAAGACAGGTTCTTCCGTCGTCTCCTCTGCTCTTGTGCTCTCTGTATCCCTCTCTCTCTCGGGATCTCTCTCTCTCTCTATATTCTGTCTTGTGTTTTTCTCCTCTGCAGCTGCAATGGCTGTGTCTTCAAGACTTTCAGGAAGGACCTAATTCGCGTATTCTGGCTCTATTTCGACTCTTGAACTTGATGGAATGTCTCATGGTTACACGAGGGGCTGCGATTTGCGAGTCTTTAGGTTATGATGATGTCTGTGAGCTCTTGCAGAACCTCTTCAGCTGTTCAGAATGGAAACGCAGATCTGTGTAACGATAAAGAGAGTCGAGGACTTGCATGCCATAATAGCCTGGTCATGGAAATCGGTGGACAAGTTCTCTCGATGTAGATCGCCACAGTTGGATCAAGCACGCATTTGTAACTACACCTTAATCATGGATCAGAATGCAGAACTTGTAGCTCAGGAGACTGCTGGGAACCTTTCAATGCTGTGAAGCTCAAGAGCTGTCGCAGTGGTGTCTGTTTTAAACAGGGGCTTTCCCTTACTTAGCTAAATCTAGAAGAGCAATGGGAATGTGTGCAGATATTGGGGTGCCCAGACCCAGAGGTCACTTCAGAATTTTGAGATTGGAGGAGCACGGGAGCGGATGCCAGATCAAATTATTGAGGCCTTTGGCATCCTCAAAAAGTCTGCTGCAATTGTGTGCCCTGAAACTCTTTGGATATTTCTATGACGAGCAAATCCAAATTGCTTGTGGTGTGAAATACAATTATGTTGTGGTGTTTGGCAGGAGAAGCATTCAAACTGGTCTTTGTATCCTGGATCCTTTTATGTGGAATTGTGCAGATCATGTCTACGTGTTTCACTTTTTCTTCAAGGTATAACCAATTGTGAACTGCTGCTGTTGACATGATCCCAGGTGAATATGGAGTATGGCTTGGATAAAAAGATTGGCGAAGCCATAGTGAAAGCAGCACAAGAGGTGGCACATGGCAAGCTAAATGATCATTTCCCCCTGGTGATTTGGCAGACTGGCAGTGGCACTCAGACCAACATGAATGCTAATGAGGTCTGCAACCTGTGTGAGGTCCCTCATGTACATTTATTTCTTGTTTGACTTTGTAGGATCTATCTGGGGTTGCTTGCTTCTGAGATGTTGGTGATGAATTTTGTATCTATGTCTAGCAACTAATCTCTTGTGACTGGTAGCATTCCATGTCAAGTTTACCAGGTGGAATCATGGTGGAATGTTGCAGAGAGTTTATTTGTTTGATCTTTTCCTACATTTGCATGTACCCTAAATTTGTTTGCTTGGTTACTGGTGACTTGCACTATGGTCACACTGCACATGTTATCGTCAGTTCTTGATGAACTAGTTCTCATCTGTTTTTTTTCTCTCCCTTCTCATTCCTTTTGTGGTTCTTTTCTCATGAACCTCACTCTTCACATTCTTTTTATTTGTCCTCTCCAGCTCAGCTTCATTGGAGAAACCCCTGAACTTCACCATCAAGTCATTTCATTTTCCTCTGATTGTGGATATGGAGTTGGATACTGGCACAGGTGTTGTATAGCAAGCTCACTAACAGCTGATTGCATGAGTGGGAATGATATAGTACCTCTCATTCAATAGACTGCTACAGAGAGAAAGCTGAAGACAGACATCAGCTAGTACATTGGCTGAAATTTTTTTATTGGTATGGGTGTCTTGTGTATCTTGTGTAAGGTTATAGCAAACCGGGCAGGTGTTATACTTGGGTTGAAAATGGGCAGCAAAGGTGTGCATCCAAATGACCATGTTAACATGAGCCAGTCTTCCAATGACACTTTTCCTACGGTGTGTTGCCATCCCCTTGTAGCCTTGCATGGAATTCAAGCCAATTGGATTTATACATGATGCAACTCTTTATTTGTGAAGCCAAGCAAACATTGGAATGTGGTCCATTGTCCTGGGAAGTAGAGAATGTGCTTACTAGTGGTCACTGCCAATTTTTGTACTACAGGTAATGCATATAGCAGCAGCAGTAGAGGCCAACACCAGGCTTTTGCCCAAACTGCATGGTCTTCACCAGGCTTTGGCGAAGAAGGTATGAGATCTTGCAGATCTTCAATCACTGCAGAACGTCTTGTATTTCTTTCAGTGATCTTGCTTTCTTTCTGCATAAGTGTGCACGACTTATTGCATGGGTGAAAAATTGAATATGACAGCAAGAGGAGTTCAAGGACATTATAAAGATTGGTCGAACCCACACCCAGGATGCTGTTCCTCTGACTCTTGGGCAGGAGTTCAGTGGCTACACCACACAGGTACCATGGTATAGTTTACATCTTCTTTAAATGCAGCAATTTTTTTTTGTTTTGGGTGGAAAATAGTAGAATCAAGGAGGATGTTGGTTTGAAAAGTGACCAAGTAAGGACTTTGCTGACTGTTGCTTCCAGGTGAGTTATGGCATCCAACGTATTGAGGCAACACTGCCACGAATGTATCAGGTATTTGATACACTACTTCTTTGTGAATGATGGCTCTTCAAACTAGGGATGTAATTTACCATGTTTTCTGATCTATGTTTGAAAAAAAATTATGCAGTTGAGATTGATGCAATGTTTTTCCCCTGTGTTAACAGCTTGCACAAGGAGGGACAGCTGTGGGAACTGGTCTCAATACAAGGAAGGGGTATGGCAACAATATGTAGTATGGATACTGTTTCAAAACAAATACCAATAGAATGGTATTACTACATTTTATTGTATCTCCAGTTTGTGGAGCTGAAAGTTGCGATCCCAGTTGGTGCATATGGCAATTCTTAGCAATATTTGGCCTGATTTGTGCCCAGATATTTCTTTATCCATCCAGGAACATGTGGAAGCCACTCATATAAAATGAATGTGACAGAGCAGGTTTGATAAGAAGATTGCAGCTCAAGTGAGCAAGGAGACAGGCCTTCCATTTGTGACAGCACCTAACAAGTTTGAAGCACTGGTAATTGCTTGCCAAGCCTGTTTCAGTTTTAAGTCCACCAGGTTTTGACATAGGATAAAAAGTCAGGTGCTTTGACAAAGAGCTTTTCTGGTGTAGCTTCATGGAAAGATGAATAGCTGATGGACTCCAAGTGGTTGAGTGTATGGTGCAACAGGCAGCGCATGATGCTTTTGTGGAGTGTAGTGGGGCTCTTAATACTGTGGCTGCTTCATTGATGAAGATTGCAAATGATATCCGTTTTCTTGGAAGGTGATTGTTTGGGACTTTCCTTTAACCTCTGTAGCATATGTAAGTGGAGAGATTTATGAGGGTCAGTCCATTCAGCTGCATGATCTCATATGGATGTGACTGGATGCAGTGGACCTCGATGTGGATTGGGTGAACTGAATCTTCCAGAAAATGAGCCTGGCAGCAGCATCATGCCTGTACTGCTCACTCTCCTTTCTTCTCATTGCTCACCAGCTACCAGATAGAATTGAAAACTGGGTGAAAGGCCCAGAACTTTAACAGTACTATTTTGCTCATTATGGATGTGAAGAATTTGATTTGCTGGAGGTACTGCAATGCTTGTAGTACCTGTGTCCAGAGCACTGTCCAGCTATATTCATAGCCTGGAGATACTTTGTTTGGGTGGCAGTTTGGTGATGCCTCCAGTTGTGGTTTCTTCTGCAGGGGAAGGTCAATCCAACACAATGTGAGGCATTGACAATGGTGTGTTGTCAGGTGACTTTCTATCAGTCTGTACTTTCCTGATGATGCGTTGGAAGCTAAGAATGAGTTCTGTATTTTCCTGATGATGCATTTAAAGCTAAGAATGAGGTAAGAGAAGGACAACCATGATGCAGAGTAGGCCATGTCAGGATTTCTTACTGTATGGACAGTGGCTGGTACACTAGTGCCTTGAGTGCTCATATGCATGTATTTTGTATGTTCCCACCTTATGATGTTCTCACCTTGTTTTCCGGCTAAGCAGATGTAGTTAACAGCATACACAAAGCTACTACTTTGGTGTACTATGCCTCTTGAGTGCTACCTAATGTTAGGACTGAGTCTTCCAGATACTCCTGGAGATGCAACAGAAACTCAGGATGCAATTTTTTTTTTAAAAACTATTTCCCCAAGTTTTGAGTATGTTATTAAGTACTAATCTACATACCCACAGCTGGGAGCTGATGAAGTTGGTGGGGAGTAATGACAGTTTTAGTCACTGCAATGGATGATGAAGATGATGTCTGATACTTTGTGACTGACACTCTCAATGATATGACCATGCGTATTCTTGTTGTGTTTGTTTTGGTTTCTGAAACTCATGCAATGGTTACTTTCAAATTGATAAGTTTCCTCCACAACCCCAATTATACTCTTTCCAGTTGGTAAGGTGAATATACTGGATGAGTAATCATGAGTGCTGTGGAGGAGGGCGGGCCTCTCAATGCCTTTAGTGCTTAGATACTTGCTTGCAAGGGGGAAGCTGAAATGAAACACAACTTACACTCACAGACTTGTTGCAGCTTTAATGAGATACTATTGACTTTCTTTATTAGTTATGCCTCAGAGTGTCAGCCAAGGTCATTTGTTAAGTATTTCCATTGCATCCAGTAATGCAATAGAAACTTGGGACATAGATTTTGTGGAAATGTTTCCCTTAAGTTTTGAGCAGAATATCGTGTACTAATTTCATTCATTGGTAATTTCTTGGATCTAGCTGTGAGACAAAGTCCTCAAGGTTTATCCTGTGACATTTTTGACAAACGCTCTCAACCCAAGTATGCAGGTATCGAAATGATTAGAATGCTTCATGTTCATTCCAATATCTCAATGACTGCGAAGCTGGGGTTATCAATAGTCAATTTTACAGATTCTTGAGACTTTGTAGTTGTAAGAAGTTTTTTGTCTTCCAGATGGTCAGTCTTATTGTCTTTCTGAAGGCAAAACGCTACCCTTTAAAAGTTCTTCTAAAGAGAACTAGAGGGTTGCTTCTTAAAGAAAAATTCCTGTTTGGAATTTCCACTTTCGGCATTTTCAGAATGATTTTGCTTAGGATCTTGTAAGTGGAGAGCTTCTTGTAAGCCCACTTGTTCTTTGTCTTTCCCTGTTTGTCCTTTCCTTCATTTTTTCCCTTTGTCTTTCTTTGTTTCTTTGTCTTGTCATTGTTGTGGTCTGTTGGTAGCCAGCAGTATGGCTGAGTCTTCCCGTTGCTTCTGGAATTGCAGCAAAAACTCAGTTTGTAGGTTGGTGCTCATCAGCGGCCTTTACACACTGTAGGGAGCTGATGAAGTCAGTGCAGAAGTTGTGGTAGTTAAGTCACTACCATATACATACTACTGTTGATGGTCCCTGAACAGGTGTGAGCACTTTTGTTCATACTGGTGTGTATTTTTTGTTTTTTGTTTGTTTCTGTCTTCCCTTGTTTGGTTCTTGTTTGGTTCTTTCTGTGGCTTCCTGAGGAAGAGTTAACCTTGCTGTTTCTTCTTCATCATGAGAATGGAGATTTCTCTATTCTTATGAAATTTATAATTTCATTCATTGACAGGAGCTGATGAAGTCAATGGTCAGTAATGGCAGTTAGACACTGCCATTCACAATGAAGCTGATGGTCTGAAACTTATTAAGTAACACTCTCAAGGTTATGAAAATGCTCAGTTACCTTCAAAGTGTCTTTGTGGAATTTTCTCTGCAATCATATGGATGTATTTGGGTACAATGCATCAGGTATGGTTTCACCTTTGGTTTCTCAGTGTTATACGAAAGCAGGCCCAAAGGAATTCCAATGCTGTAGCAGCTGGTTGAATGATTATTTGGTATATGACATGTATGCAGGTGATAGGGAACAATGTGGCCCTCACTGTTGGAGGTTCCAATGGACACTTTGAGCTCAATGTCTTCAAGCCTTTGATTGCCAGCTCATTGCTGCAGGTGCTCTTCCTCTCTGCCTTGTTTGTCCGTTTCTTTCTATGGGGCTATACTGCTGCTGCTGCATGGTGAATAAAGAAAACATGTTGCTCATGAAGAACTGTGAAATAGAAGCAGCCAAGAAAGCAGAGAGGTTCTGCCTGACAGTAATAGTACTGAATCTGTTGGATGCAAATTATTTGTGCAATAGGCTACAGGTTACCAAGTCTCTTTTATCAGAAGATATGTGGAGTGTATCAGGGAGAGAGTTTAGTGCTGCAGTGACTTTTGTTGCAAACAGGTTGATGCTCTATGTCTTGAATTGGGTCTTTTAGCTGCATGCATATCTCATGGGCTAGGGTGCACATGGCAGTCAATGAGGCTGATTGGAGATGGAGCTGAGTCCTTCACTAAAAATTGTGTTGTGGGGATAAAGGCAAATGATGCCCGTATTTCCCAGATAATGCGTGAGGTATGCTCTAACTTTCAGGATCCTTTGATATTTTGTAAGATGTTATGGAAGAAGATTCCGGCCTGAAATTTTCACACCTAACTTGAAGTCTGTACTTGTACATGGTAAAAGACATTTCAGGTCAATGTCTTCTGACTTTGACACTGGGGTGCAGATGCCCAGTAAAGTTTCCTCATCCCCATAGACACAGAGCTGGAGTACCCAGTCTAGAACAGTTATTATTAGTGAATGCCTCAAAAGGATAACCCTGTGGAAGTCTCCCCCTGGAGAAGAAGAGAACTGTTCTCAGCATTCACATGTTCATGTTGAGCTGAATTCTTTGCTGTAACTTCACAATAGGGATATGTTCACATTTAAGCAACATCCTTCTTCAATATCTGTCCTCAGTGGTTTGGTTACCTGATGTGACACGTCTCTGACAACTGGGTCAATTGTGGAACCTTTGTTGAATTGCAGTCACTGATGCTTGTGACAGCACTGAATCCTGTGAGTTGATCTCTTCGCTACTTGGCATGTTGCATATTTGGACTAGGTCATGTTCCCCTTCACATGCTGTTTGAGGAATTCAGAATTTGCTATCTTGGTTAAGCACTATTGCTCAATATAATAGCTATTTGGAGGACTCTAGCATCTGATGGAGACACTCAATTCAGTCAGTCTCAGTGCTACAGTGTCATATGTAAACCATTCCCTACCATGTTCATGGCACATTTACCCTTAGAACCATTACATGGAGCTCACTTAAGTAATCATTTGTTCATCAAACCCATGGTGCATGGTTTACAGCAGGCCACAGATCAGACCTTCTTAAATGATGTTTGTCTGACCTTTGTATCCTAATTATGTTACACTCATCTGCAGAAAATTGGGTATGACAAGGCTGCAGCCTGTGCAAAGAAGGCTCACAAAGAAGGGACAACTCTCAAGGTGAGTACTTTCAACATGTTCCCCTAGACAAAGTATGCTTGTATCTTTTGTTTATTCTGTGTCTGGTTTGCTCATAGACTTTGATGGGATGTAATGCTTTAGGAATTGAAGCAGTCACTCCTGTAAATTATGCATACATGGCTTTGTAGAGCCTGGGAGATCCTTAATACTGTTCTGTTTGACTTAGCTAGCAGCAACAAATGCTTCTTGTTTCTCACGAGGGTTTGGGCCTGATTCTGTGTACAGGAAGCAGCACTTGCACTTGGGGTACTGACTTCTGAGGAGTTTGATGAATGGGTTGATCCAACCAAGATGCTAGGACCTTCATAGTCTTTTAATCTAAATGAGCACTATCTGATGCCTGAGGAAAAGGTACCCTCAATTTGCAACTGGAGGTTTTGGTGAAAATTCTTTTTTTCAGTGGCATTGCATTCATATGGTCTCTCATAACTGACCTTCAAAGTAGTAGCTGAAATGTGGTTTGCCAGCATACTTCTCATATTGTAGTGGGTGTTGTTCTCTCTCTAGACACAGCAGTATACCTGGCACAGCACAGTGGAGCACATCTATGATCAGTTGTGCTAATAGGTAATGTCCATCTAACCACATACTTAAAACTGACAATCTAATAGGACTCCCTAGTCCTTGTAATTCACCACCCAAGTTGGGTACCACATAAGAGTTTGTGTCACAAGTGCTTGAATTTGATTTTGAGAGAGAACTGCAAGTAGTAGTGTGTTGTGTTCTTTGAACATGGCCCAGTATTCATACTGTGATTGCCAAATAAGGAAATAAATTTTGCCTGGACAAACACTTTGTGAAGTCTTTTTAAATGTATGAGCTTCTCCTTTCAATGTAACTGCTTTGTGGAATCATGGTGTCAATAAATGCTGAAAGTAGTAAAACACATATGTGCAAACAAATGGACTTGCATATGCTACATCAAGTTACCAAACCACCATGTCCCTGTATTCCTGTCATTAGTCGACTCCAAACTAGCAATCACATGGAACTTGGAGAGTATGTTTTTCTCACAGTTCATGATGAGCCTGCTTTTCCTAGTCCCCAACAAAGTTTTACAGAATGGGATTCTAGGGTTTAGGGTTTAGGGTTTAGGATTAATATGAGCATGTGGAATGTACTGTAGTGGATGTGTTCTGTTGAAGTTGATGAGGTTATAAAAGCATCAACTTCATTGGATTCTTTTGTTGATGATTTGTGTAAAGGCATTTGGACAGCTTGATAAACTCACCAAAATAGCTTAGCAGTGCCATGCAGCAGAGGGAGGAGATGAATTATGTTGATCCATATACACCTGTGATTTTCCAAAGGAAAGCTCTTTAATTTTTTGTACAGAATCTCACAATTTCTCACTTGTGTTTCCTGATATGAGATAATAATAACTAAGAGATATCTCAACAGTTTGGATATTGACAATTGTAAGCGGAAATTGTTTACATTTATGCTGCCATTTTTGGAATTTAGTCTTTCATTACCTCCTTGTCTGATGCGTAAGTGTTTTCTTTTATACTTACATGGGGGATGTGTAAAAGATTTTCATTAACACTGGCAGGGCTATGTGCAAATGTTTTTAGAATGGTAAGTGTTTTAAATGAATTAAGTTTTGGAAAAGAAGTCTAGTTTCTCATAGGTTTAATTGTATGCATTCAGTGTTTTGTGATTTGTTGAGTTTCTTTGAAAATCATTGACAAATGAGGATTTTTCATAATCAAGATTTAAGCATTCAATATTACACAACCCCGGTTATTTTGTATGCTAACTTTCAATTGTAACCACATCATTTAGGACCTTCCTTTTGGACCCATGATTTGGATGGAATCCAATAAGTTTGTTTATAAAAAATTTTAAAGATCAAATTATCTTTTTTTTTTTTAAATTCATGTTTTTTTCGTTTGGTTATTTATTAAGGAAGGTCATCAACAATGAAATTAAGAGTTTTTTTCCTTCAAATTGATTCATTTTAGTGTATTTTGATTCAATTGGACAAAGGTCAATTGACAACTCTAAATCTTGAAATCATCTTTTTTTTTTAAATAATTTTTTTACATAGACTTGCTCAAATTTATTTGATAAGTGTAAATCATGGTTTTACTAAGCTTAAAATGGATCTATACATGGTTTTACACATACACACCGAGGTTAGGCATTAACACTTACACAATGCAACGGGTATGTTATATTATACCATATATATACACAACATTTTGAAACTAATTTTGAAGAAAATTTTGAGATACAAATTTACATATTGCACGTTGTGATATTTGATTGTGAATTCAGTGTTTATATACAAAAACAAGAATGGAGTTGCAAAACGCAGACAATTTCAAAGAATGAAACGTGAAAGGATTGTCATCCAGAGCGCCTTGACCGCGCAAGGGATTCTGTGACATCTCGTTAAGTGTTGCGGTTAACCGCGCTGCATGGTTGGTTGCTGAGGAGAGGAGGCGGCAGTCGGACCTGCGTGCTTGCTTGTTCGCTTGCATGCGTGCATGTGTGCGAGGGGTTGCGCTTTGCTGCTGCATCGTCGTCGTTCTCACGCCTCTATTCAGTTCATTTGTTGTATTTGTAGAATCGCCTGTGTTCTTTCGCCGCTGGTCAATTGACAACTCCTCCCAAAGCTTTTGTTGTTTGTTCTCAAAACAGAATTTGCAAACCCTAGATGCAAATGTTGATGTTGATTTGTGTGGAGGATGATGAAGTCGTCCGGCTGTTTGTCTCCGGAGAAGAATGGCTCCGGCGATGCTCAGTTGGATATGAAGCAGCATATTGGATGTCTTGTGACTCCAACAACTAAAGATTCCTCAAGGATAAACCACAAATCTTCTTCCAGAAGCAGTCGTCGGCATTCCAAACTTGGCTCTAATGGCGCCGCAGCATCAAGACCTTACAGCAGCGGCGGCGGCGGGAGAAAGAGGGAAATAATCAATAGGTCAGATGTTTCTTGTAGTGAGATGGAAGCAGACGGAACCTCCTCCTCTGCGCCATCTTCCTCTGATTCTGATACTGCGGATTTGAGGAAGGCGAAAAGACGAAAATATTCTGATCAGAGGTCGTCTTGCAGCACTACAAATGAATCGTCCTTAGATTCCTCGGCTTCCGAAGCAAAAGATGTGGCAAGGTACCCTAAGTCTCTGCTCTTGTGTTGCAATCGCTGTGCTAAGAGATCTTGAGAGAGATCGTTCGCGACCTTGCACAAGTATTTTTTGTTCTTCAATTTATGCATTGAGGATCAGGGAATGCATTGCAACGAAGTTTGATCCGATTGTCAACCGCAGCTGACAACCGTGAGCATGCACCGACAACATTTTCGCTACCTCTGGATGCCGACCTAGAAATTTGTTCCAGAGATTCAACGACTCTTTCTGAATTTCGTACACGAGCAGTGTCACAGATTGTGTGTAGGTGCATAATGAACCGTCTTCAAAGTGAAAAGTCTCTCTACTCTGCCTTCTGCAGAATTTGCATTACGCTGATGGTGTTGGGGTTTTGGCTGGTGATGTCACAGGAGGAACAAATCAAAAGGTAGCAGAGAAAAGAAAGTTGCAAGGAAGAGAGACAAGTTGGGAAGGACCTCCAAGTCAAAGGAGAAGAAAAGAAGGCAAAGGAGCAGTGAAAAAGACAAAGATACTGATGGTAGTCGTAGAAAAACTAGAGACAGGGAGAAGGAAAGGCAGAACCGGAAGGAGAGGCACAGAAAGCACCAAAACGAAGGGGGGAAACAAAGGTCCACAGAAAAGTTGGCTGAGGTCATTTCAAACCCAGATAGGGATTTGCTGAGATCAACTCCTCGCACACAACTTCAGGTGTGTATAATTTGCAAGACCCATCATTCTGACCTGTCACTGATCAGCAAGAGGCTTTTGAGGGTGTAAGCAAGAAGCAGAGGTTTCATGCATGGGATTTTGTTCTTTGTTTTTGTGTGGAAACAGGCTACAATGGACGCACAAGAACAGCAAAAGGAATTGATCAGGCGTAATGCAGAGCTGGCCAAGGTTCTCTCTCTCTCTCTATGTCTGCTACATCATGTACACTTTCACATGCAAACTGGAGTGCAGGGTCTATAGACACAAGGCTATGGCATTGTACAGTATGGTGAGTGTTAATTATCTTGGGTTGTTTTGAGATAGTCTTCTCCATCTTAGTACTTTCCTTGAAGCCACTGATCTGTTGTTGCTTTCTTCATACCACCAATCTGTTAAGCTCGAGGCTACAGTTCTGAACTTGGAGTCTCCTCTGCTGCCAAGCTGAAGCATGTTTTTGGCTTAGCACACACATGAAGGTTCTCCTTACTCAGGACAATCTCCTCTGCTATCCAAGCTGAAGCAAGTGTTTTGCTAGCGGACACATGAACCTTCTCCTTGCTCAGCATCCTAAATTGCTGAGGAACTGTTATGGACATGAATGACAAGTGTGCATGGCTGTGGAAGCCCGGTCTTCCTAAGTCAACACTAATGGTTTGGTATATGTCCCTGCTTTGGCAGCAATTGAGGCTCTTGCATGTGCTCATGAAAATGATAGGAGTCTTCAGTGAGTAGAAAGTGAGGGAGCAGTAGCAAATGACATGAAAGCTTTTGGTGCCACAATTCATGGGTATCTTTCCTTGACCCTTCATAGTTGAGGTGCTTCCAGCTCCTTGTTTCCTTTGAATGTTAACAGCAAGTGATCAGTTCAATCCAGTGTTGTTTGGCTCCATGTTTTGAGGGGAACTTTCAGTTCCTTCTTTGTCTCATTTTTAAATTGATGGAACCTCTGGTCATCAATTTTCCTTCAAATTCCTAGATTTCCAATGTTGGTTTTAGCTCACTACTTACTAAAAATTTCCAAACAAGGTCAAGACTGGATATTGGGTCTAGATCTGCCCACACTACACATATCTGAGATTGGACATTGTGTAGGTCCCATTATTGTGCAGTCAATTAAAATTGCCCTCCTGACTAAGATGTTTACAGTTTACAGCTACTTGGTGTCACCCTGCACCTGTGACTACAAAACTTTTGTGTCTTCTTCTGGGCAGGGCAGCTTTGCTTGCAACCGTCCCCCTTCCTCCTGTTACATGTGTTTCCTGGTGTCTGCCCTTAACAGAAGTGTGGATATAAATTGGAGGTTGGATAGCTCTAAGGACTTGTCTTTAATTACCTGAAAGGTGCCCTTCATCCTACCAGAAACTTCCAGTTGTATGTTATGATCTGCTTTGACATCCAGTAAGTGTTAGACCTCAGGGAGAATCTCCAAAGGGTACTATCACTCTCATTGTACCTTAGTGAAGGACATTTGATGCTCTCTTCCACTGTGCCAGTTCAGTTTATATGTCAATTGTTAAGGTCTTTTTTCTTTGGTCTAGGTACTCACATCTAACCCCACAAGAGGTCATCTCACAAATTCTATCCAGGTGGAGTAAAATTCAAATATGGAGAGTTTTTGATGCTTATAAGTATGTCTGTGTGGTGACTTGTCAAGATTGTATCTGTCTTTTCTGTCCAGATTTGGCTAAGAATCCATCAGTTATCTATGAGTAACTTCAGTGACTGCATGGACCAATACAATGTGTGTTTGACGCAGGCAAGGTTGGCAAGTGGGGAACTACAAAGAGCAAGAGATGAGCAAGCAGAGATGCAGAGGCTCTATGGTGCTGTTGATTGGAGGTACAAATCATGCTTGTCTGACTGGTTCAAAGCTCTATTAGCCTGCATCTGGAGTCAATGCATGATTTTGGCATATTCTGCAAACTATTTGTCTACTCTGATGGAGGCTGTGTTTTTGATAAGACAGGGCAAAGAAGAAACTCCGAGCTGAAAAAAAGGTACAACATTTCTTTTTTGAAAGCAGATTGTTAATGATCTATGAAAATTTCTTGCTTGGGTGGAGGTCCCAAGAGCATCACCAAAAAATTTCCCATCATGCCATCTGGGTTGGTGCTTGATACAATTTTGTGGCTAGTAAACGCTTTTAATTTAGTGTATCTGGCTAGGAGTGGCCCACCAAAACATTGTTGTGTATTAGTGTATTAGTGTAACCAAAAGTAGTTGGCATCTTCAGAAGTTCTGAACAGCTGATTGAACCACTTGCTGCACATGGCTGGGGGTATTTCCAGCATCATGGTTATAGGGCAATCTTTTCTTTTATTCGAGGGATCTGTCTAAGGTTTCTGAATCATAAGATTTTGATCTGGCAGAGATTGGAGAGGACAATTGCAGCAGGAAACAAGCTTGCAACAATTGAAGAGCGAGAAGTTGCTCGAATGGATGCATTTCGTGTTGCGGTAAGTCTTCCAATGTCCCACAGTGTCTTCTGAATTCTTCACCCATTACATCTTGCATGCCATTCTGGTTGACTTATCAGTATGGAGAAGTGCTCAACTCTTGTGAAGATGTTGATGAGAAGCACTTCTTCAGTCCCTTAACCAAGGCAAAGTGTTTGGATGGGGGGTGGTTTTGAGGATGGGCATGGCAGTTAGGGTTGCCAACTGCAGAAGCACAGCGGCAGGCAGAATGGAGAGCAGAAGCTACTCGGGCTTTGGCTGAGCAGGAAGCAATATCCAAGGACACACCTCCCATCTCTTACACTACTAGACCATCCAAGCATTCTGTAATTGGTCCTCGCCTACCCCCTCGATGAGTGTTCTGACAATACCCTTTCACAATTTTCTTCAGTAAATATTGTCCGTACCCTATATGTTCGCACCTTCTCTCTGCTTTTTGTAGAGAAGCAAGAGTCCTTGATATGACCATTCACATCATGATTTTACTGACAAATAGGGGATAATCTGAAAGAAACCCTATCAATTTCATATCACCTTTCAATCCTCATCACATCCCTCTCTAACAACTTTCATTCCTTGCTGCTTCAAACTCAACATTCAGCATGACCTTTATAGTTTTCAACCCCATAACTCTTGTGTCAGCCATGCTATTGAGTGGATCTCCATTCTGTTCAACAGACATGTATTCTGGATTTGAGGGAGGTAGAAAGAAGGGTATGGATGACACCACCAAGGAGAGTACCTTTTTGCTGTTATAAGAGTAGTCTCCTTCCTGGACTAGAATGCTCTTCCTATAGGCTTTGCTGCAGCAGAAACAGAAATCTCTACAGCAATTTCACTGTATTCCCACCTGTCGATCATGTTGGGACCAATGAGCAGTAGTGTTTAATGATCAGTGCAATTGTTGGGTTTGCAAGAGTAAAGTGGTCCGTTTGTTGTGGAATTCTTGACATTCCTCTTCTGCTTGGCAACTCTGCATTGCAATGCACATCATCCTAGAACATGGCTGCTAGTTGCTGTATGGAGTAGGGTTTTGAATTTAGAGATCATGAGCGCTTTGGCTTTGTCCTGTGAAAACTCTTACTATCTCACTTGTTTACTGCATCCTTTCAAAGAGTTGCAAATGAAAGATTAGCTCATAGTCCTATTGTGTGAAGTTGTTTATATGTGTCTTCAACTGTTCATATGGATTCTCATGTTGCGATTCCTCTGAAAGTGTCAACAACAGTCAAATGTAATCAAAACCTTCACATGACAGATGTGTCTGTAGGTCACATGTAGCAATGTGTATTGTCTTCTTCAGTATTCAAATGTGTTGATGTCATATTTTGTTGGATTATCTGAGGCAATTATTTGCGCCGTTTTTCCAGCAATGTGCTAGCCAACATCACGTCTGAGTCTTCCCATTGCTTCCAGAAAGGCAACAGAAACTCAGGACACAGATTGTGTATAATGGTTTGCCCAAGTTTTTGGGCAGATTATTATATGCTTATCTACACCCACTGTTGGGAGCTGATGAACTCAGTGGGTAGTCATGGCAGCTCATCGCTGCCATTCATGATGAAGGTGATGGTCTGTCACTTTGTGAGCGACACTCATGAGGTTATGACTGCACTCATTGTCATGTTACCTTTAATTGTTATTGTGGAGATTTCTCTGCAACTTCATCCAGCTGTTTTTCCAGTGTCTAAATACGTGTCAATGTCATATCTTGTGGCATTACATGAAGTAATCACAGGTGATGTTTTTTCAGTGTACAAATGTGTGTTGATGTCACACCTTGTTGCATTACATTGAGTAATCATGCACTTTGTTTTCCCACTGTCCAAACGGCTGTTGATTGTGACATAACTTACTAGGTAACCAGTGAGAGCTGCTCGGTAACTGCATATAATTGAGCTGTGGGAGAAGTGAGATTGTGTGGTAACCAAGAAGCTCGAGCTGGTTACCAAGCAAACGGATTGTTTCAGAGCAATGAGCATTCATCTGTCCTCATGGGAGCGGACAGAATTGACAAGGGTTTAAAAAACAGCCAATTGCAGCATCTCCCAGCAATCCTGGACACAGGTTATGACAGTGCCAAATCATGCGGTGTGCCCCTCATGGGATATGGACTCTAACCTTTGTGAGATCAGCCAATGGCATTGCAGATGCTGCACTAAATTAAGTAATTATGATGTTGTCCAGTGTCCAATGTATAGGACAATTTGCTCTATAGCTATTGCATGTGAAGTTCTTGGCAATTGTGATCAGCACAGAATAGTTCGGTGGCAGTTAAGATTTTCTCCAAACACTCAGGGAGAATAGGGCCATGCCTGACATGAAAGAGCAAAAGCTCATGTTGAAGCATCAAAACATACAAAATGCATAGGGGCACCCTAGTGAGGTGCTTCACAGTTTTTAGCCCCTGGGAACATTGGACTTTGCAGTTTTGAACCCCTAAAGTGTAGCCCTGTTCCTAGGGGTTCAAAACTATATCGGCTCAGGCAGGATGTTTTAATTGGTGTAAACTAGTGTTGGGTGGTTATTAGAAACTGCACTTATTGGCCTCTCTCAGAGGGGGTCTCTCAAATATACAATCATGGTTCTCAAAAATCCAACACTTGGTCCTGATGTATAACCACAGATCTCAAAATCTAAGAACAGATTCCCATGTAGAACTGTAGTTCTAAAAACCTGGAATGTTATTTGACTGCTGGTTATTTCATGAAAACTGCCACCTCTAAGTTCTTTGAGGGTTTTTGAAAAATGGAAACCAGAGGTTCATTCTCTATTAAAAAAATGATTGATTTTAATCTTGATTTGAATTTTTTTCAGAAAGCAAGTACCGAAGGTTGTTCAATTTCAGAATTTTCAAATCCTAAACCCACAACCAAAGGTTACTGATTCAGTAGCTGACTGACATGGATGTAAACTACAAGGCAAACTCCCCTACCAGGGTGGCAGGGAGGCTTATACAAATGTAACAACCTGGGGGCCAGGTTATTTCAGTCAAGAAAAGACACACTGCAAGGTTGCCCTCCCAGTTGTCCCGTAACAAATTAGGTTTCATAATTTCCAGCTGCACAAACCGGAAACTTAATTTCCAGCCACACAAGCAGGAGGGCCGACCATACAGGCCTATTACAGAGTCGGTTAGTGCCTTGCTGCTAGGGTATTACCTTAGACATAATCCCCTCACCACCCTACTCAGGGGTCACAAAATATCAACCCTCCCAGCCTGCTGGGTCAATGTCATGCTTTGAATCTGCCCTGGCAATGCCGTGATGCTAGGGCACTACCCTATATGTAATCCACTCACCACCCTACTGGGAGATCACAAAATATTGGCCCTCCCACCTTGGGCAGGTTGATGTCATGCTTTGAATTTGGCCTCTTAGGCCTGTGGAGTGGATCTCATGCTTTTATGCTTAATGACATAAGAAAGATTAAAATCCACCAAGTGGCTTACAGACAGGTTAAAAATGAGAAACGATGTGAATTTTTAGAGTAGGACAAGTTCACCCATATCATGTCATAAACCAATTTTTGACTTTCACAAACTAGTGTAATGCTAGATAAAATATTGGTTTATGACATATCATTAATTTTGATTTATTTGTTGTCACAAAACTTTATTCTTTGAAAAAATTAATTTAGTGTTGGAGCTGCCCTTTAACGAGGGTATTTGCATTTTATTAGTGGGAGCATGGAGGATGCTTGGACAGTGTTCAACAAGCTGCCACCTCAAGGTGTGGTCACTTGGAATGTGATGATATTTGGCCTTGTGAAATGTGGGCAAAAGGCAGAAACAATGTGGAACTATTCCGACAAATGCAACAGGAAGGTGTGCAGCCAGCCCCTGTTACTTTTGGGGGGGGTGCCCAATGTGTGTGCCAGCATTGTTGCACTTCAAGAGGGCAGGCCTGCTCACAAGCAGATTGTTGAAAGTGGGAAGGATTCAGATTTCTTTGTCAGGAGTAGCCTTGTTGACATGTATGCCTAGTGTGGGAGCATGGAGGAGGCTCGGAGAGTGTTCAACGAGTTGCCATCTTGAGATATTGTCACTTGGAATGCCATGCTTCAAGGATATGCCCAGAATGGACGTGGTGAGGAAGCTCTTAAAACATTTTGATCAGATGTGTGAAGAGGGTGTACAGCCAAATGATATCACTTTTCATTCTGTTCTGTCAGCTTGTAGCTGTGGAGGTTTGGTGGATGAAGGCTGGCGCTGTTATGCTTCAATGTCAAACCATAGTCAAACCCCATTCAGGGTGTGCCTACTGTGAAGACTGTCTGTACTTAGGAAAGTGGCAACAAAGTCCCCATGAGCTAAATAGTAGTTGAGGATTGCCAATTTTTCTTTTGCTGACAACTGCAACTTACATTGAGCAATTACCACTGAAAGTTTGCCATTGGATTATGTATGCTATGGGACTATGCAACAGTCTGCAATCTTGTGGAAAGATTGGCAATAAAGATTAGAAGGTTTCCTTCAATTACAAGTCTATGGAGTGGTTTATTGTTTATCATTTATACTTGAATGTTTGGGCCATAGCCCATGGAAGGTCATTGTACATCCCTCTTGGGATGAGACCAGAGCAAAGCCCACCTGCCTTTGTTCTTACTGTAAACCTTAATGGGACAATAAACGAGACGATATGACACCTCACATCATCTCATTTTAAGTTTGACTGGCTTCCACTTAAGGGTGGTGGAGAGCACCATTATGGGAAAAGCCACCGAATGTTTCATCCAACTTCACATTTTGAAAAATAAAACTTAGTAGTAAAATGGAATAAATTATTGAGTCTTGATACTTTGGCAGCCACAGTCTGCCATGAATTCCATGAGGCCTATCCATTTGTGCCATGTGTTTTATTGTGTAAGTATTTCATTGTTTGTGCCATGTATGATGCTATGTAAGAATTTTGTTGAGAACCATTTGCTTGTACTGTGGCCTGGAACTGCCCTTGTGTAAACCCTAATGAGGAGCCCAAGGCATTATCACCAATCAGCAGGTTTAAATTTTGATAGGCCATGGTCCAAGTGCACTTTGGGTTCAACAAGGTGAAATCAATCAACTTTGCCACCACCCAGTAGTTGCAGCCACCATATGTTGCACAATATTAAGTTACACCCAACTTTTCTTGCAGGCAGAGAGGAAACTTTAAACTTATCTTACAGTTTTGACAGAAGTTTCACAAATTGAAAAAGCAACTGTCAAACCTGTTTTCAAAATAATTTATTGTTTCAACAAAAAGTGCTGATTATCGACAGCAGGTATAGCAAGGAAGTTAACCTGGTTGTTAAAATAATTTATTGTTTCAACAAAAAGTGCTGATTATCCACAGCAGGTATGGCAAGTAAAGTTCTGGTTGTTAAAATAATTTATTGTTTCAACAAAAAGTGCTGATTATCAACA
>Ga0116231_10007025_pt1 | contig 20982 bp, 14 predicted proteins | sample S1TSphgellanicum_2_FD_89695 | JGI IMG/M metagenome (GOLD analysis project Ga0116231, IMG submission 89695) | Host-associated microbial communities from peat moss isolated from Minnesota, USA - S1T2_Fd - Sphagnum magellanicum MG | ecosystem: Host-associated > Plants > Peat moss > Unclassified...
AAAAAAATTAAAAATATGGATAAATAAAAAAAAAAAAAATTTATAAATTTTTAATTTTTATCCACATTGGCTATTTTATACACCTCCTCTCCCATGTTTTACCCCCCCTCCCCCCCCCCCCCCCCCCCCGGCGTAGTCTCTAATATATTGCAATTTCATTTGTTAGATTTATCAAAGAATATCATTGTGAGTTGAAATTTATTAAACTATTCATAATATTGTTGCAAACCATAATCTCTTTGGAAATAAGGAGTTCCAATTCATAACCTTAAAAGATTTTCATCATTACTTCATATGTTACCAAACATTTCAAATCATTTTAGCACCCATTTTTTCTCCATGATTTTATGAACATGATTCTTTTGCACATCATATTAAAATTGCTTCTTTACATAACCCAATTTACACTTATCATCAACTTTCAAAGTTCGTGTGTAATATATTCACTTGAATAGAATTCTAGTGTAAAGGGAGAAGTTCATGAGAAGGAATTAGCAGCAATGGTAGATCCTAGAGGTGGAGGGCTTCACATCCAAACATGGAAATACTGAATGAGTATTTTGATGGGGATGAGTTGCTAAAACATATGGAACAAGAGTTTAGACACGACCAAATTTTTTGAATGGCATGATTTGAAGTTTCAAGTATTGGGAAGGAAGTTGTGTTTACTTGGATTGGAAGGACATCACATTTGTATTTTAAAGTGGATTTCTACTTGATGTAAGAAACTATGGATTTGTTTGTAGTATATTTTAGGATGTTTATTGGTTTCAAGTTTACTAAAATGTTGGTAATAGCTAGACTTTACACACCAACCTATACAAAAAAAAACTTCCAACCCCTAGAAAGTACCCGCCAACTTGCAAAAGAACATTTTTGAACCCTTTAAGGTTTTTTCTAAATTTTCATTTTTTTCATTTATATACATAAATGATCCAATACTTTCACAAGAAGTTTCCATTTTTTTCCCCACATAATATTGTTGGCAACTTCTATTTTGGTGTTATTGTTGTTGTTATTGGCCAATGATTGATTTCACTAGGATGTTCCTACTATTTCCTAATTGCATATGTGTTTACAAGACAAAAAATCATGAACAAGGAATGTGTAGGTTAAATATTCATATGATGCTTGAAGAAAGTGAATGAAATGTTTGGAAACATGAAAGAAACAAAGAAAAAACCTACAAATGCAAATGCAAAAAATAAATAAAAAATTGTTCCAAATATTGCCTCCAAGGTTACTCGTAGGGCCTCTTCATGCCATCTCCAAGCTTTTCATTGTGAATTCAACTCCAATTTAGGATCATGACATTGCAAGTGCCTCTATTTGAGAATTTTCACTTTTTAATATTTATAAATCTAAATTCAACTTTCCAAATACACACATTAGATCATCATTGTCATGGAATGACAACCAAAGGAATTTATAAGAAGAGGATGGAAATGATAATATCCTAGAGATAAACAAATACTGGAATCTCAAAACCAAGATCACCAATGATGTTCAAGAATACATCTTTTGATTATGGTAACAACATTTCATTATTATATTAATTGCATGATCCCCTTGACAAAAGAAGAAAGATCATCCTTTCACAGAAAATTTCAATATAAAATTCATGTCTTTAATCCCAAGTGAAAGTGTTTGCACTATTTCACATCTTGAATTGCTTCTTGAAAACCTTTAGAACCCTCAACTCTTTCTTTCAACATCTATTTCTCATTTTACCATCCCTTACAACACCAAGTCCTATTACTTTTTCCCACATTTCAAAACAATGTCCTCCTTTTACTACTACAACAAAGATGTGAACAAAAAGGGAAAAGAAAATTACAAAGATCTGACAACAAACTTTTGGCCCATTCTATAACTATCAACATGATGTGTGTAGAGATGTGCAAAAACAAAAAGGACAATTGATGAAAGCATTATGCTACTTAAAACATATATATATGAAAAACATGCACCAAAAGGTAAAGTAAAAAGAATATGGTGTTCTTTTACATAGGTGAAGATTTGGAAAGGTCTAAACCTAAACCCATTTCCTACAAAACTTTGATGTTGATTTGGTAAAGTGGATTTTGACTTGGTAAAATGTAATGTGAAACTAGATTTTGATTTGACATGTGTCAATTTGGAAAATAAAAACAAACAAAAAAATTCTATAAACATTATATCTTGGGAAGAGGTGATAAAAAAGAAGATGTAACCACTAATAAAAATCTTCTTTTGCAACCATGAATTTTGTAACTACATGTGACTATGGGTCATTTGTGACTATTCTTACAACTATTAACTACTTTTTAAAATTTTATGACTATTTTGTGATGACATTATGATTATTAAAGGATTTATCCTTCCATGTGGATGATTTTAAGGTGTATTTTCATCTAAGAACATTGTAGTTAATCCCATTAATTGCATTAAAAATTAAAAGTTAATTGCAAATAATTTGACAAAGTTGAATTAAGATTATATCAAAGGTACATTATGGGTACATTTTAAAGGGTGTATTGAAGTTATATTTTACATATATTAGTGGTATATTTATGAATAGGGCTTAAAATATTTTTTAAGTTTAATACATTAAAGCTCTATTAAGGTTATAAAACATATTAAAGTTGTATAAATGCATCAAAGATATATTAAGGTTATTATTATTCTATTAAAGGTATGGTCATGGTTAAAGTAAAGGTGTCAAATATCAAATAACATTAGTCAAGTTTTAACCAAAGTTTAATTTATAAAAGATTTTGTTTAATCAAGTCTTTATTTAACCAAATTTTAGCTAATGTTTAACTAAGTTTTAATATTTCCAAGGTTTTAATTTAATCAAAGTTTGATTAGGTTTTAATTTCATCAAAATATAACCAAGGTTTAATTAACCAATGTTTTGTGAGTGTTTAACCAATTTTAATTTAACAAATGTTTTTTTGCCAAGGTTTAGCCAAATTTTAATTTAGCTCAAGTTTAGACAAGGTTTCATTAAGTTTTGTTATGTCAACATTTAACCAAGGTTTATTTAAGGTTAAACCAATTTTTTGCCAAGTGTTAACCAATTTTTTATTTAGCCAAAATTTAGTCTAGCCAATGTTTTGTCAAATTTTAGCCAATTTTTAACTAAATTTTAGTTTTTTCATTTTTAGCCAAGCTTTAGCCAATTTTTTTATTCAACTAAAAAAAATTCCAAGTTTTAGTTTAGCCAAGTTTAATCTAAATTTTAATTTTGTCTATGTTTGGTTAAAGTTTAACCAATTTTTAGTATTGTGAAAGTTTAACCAATGTTTATCTAAGATTTAGCCAAATTTGTGTTTAAGTAATGTTGTTGTTAAGGTTTTGGTTTTGCAAATGTTTAACCAAGGTTTAATCAAGTTTTAGTTTTGAAAAAATTAGCTAAGGTTTATCAAGTCCAATTTTATTAAGGTGTACCAAAATCTTGTCACAACATCGCCCTCTTATGTATTTTTAACCCAGTCCTTTTTTACCATGTAAAACACATTTATGGAACATTATGATAGGGCCTAAAATACAAGTGGTTTAAAATATGATACTTATAAAATATTTGACATTTTTTGACTCATTCATTTTGATGGGGATCAAAATATATGGAAAAAAAAAATGTAGTAAGGATTATGTCCTTTTCGTCCTCTGTGGTACACCTTAAGCATTTTCACCCTATCAAAGTTCTAGTCAAATTTTAATTTGACCAATGTTTTTGCCAAGTTTTAATTTAACCAAAATTTGATTGAGTTTTAATTTTGTCTATGTTTTTGCCAAGGCCAAGTCAAATTTTAATTTAGCCAAGGTTTAATCACATGTTGAATATTTGGTTTAAGCATAGATGCCATGTGGGCACAACTTAGGTGTGATGTATAACACTTTAATTAATAAGGTGGGTTAATTAATAGGTCCCTACCTACCTACCTACCTATTTATATAAATTGAATTTTGAAGTTTTTTTTTTTTTTGAAATCCTCACATTAAGCCATGTGGCAAAATGCAATTAGTGCATGTGGAACAATCCTAAACCATCCAATTTGGACAAATGAAATAAAAATGGTTATTTCATTTTCATAATTTAAATTCACATATGCCCTACATGTGGCAATGTTTAATTGGTGTTATTGTAGTTGCAAATAGTGGTAAGTAGTTACGAATAAGTATATGGTTGAAGGATGAAGTATACATTTGAATGTATATTTCATTCATGAGACATTTGCTAATGGTATGCTTAGATCATATTTGCGATTACATGTTGGGTGCAACTACACTTATGCAATTAATAGAAAATTTAGTTGCAATAGTCATCTACAACTATTTTTTAGTCCAAAATTAAAAATGCAAAATGAAATTTTTCTAATACTAAACACATCATTTCTAATGTGCATATATATTGTTGATGTTCTTATTTAGTTGTTGATGCTTTTCAAAGTCCTATTTATTTATTTTTGCAATGAATCATTTTGAAAAGCACATCACAAAAAATATTTTGAGATTTTTGCCCCTCTTCGACATAGAAGTTTGCATTCATAAAAAGGAATTGTAGAAGTGCTTCCCTTTGGCCCACCTACATAGGTAGGTTATGAAAGTTTGATTTTGGGCAATGGTTAACATATGGGATGAAGTATGGTATTTGAAACATCTTGGGAAGAAACTAGGAACTTGGGGAACACATTGAAAATGCATTGTGAACATAGTGGAAACACACTAAGAATTTGTCGGGATGTGAACATATTGGGAACACAAGAACAAAAAATCCAAACCGCCTTCCCTAAAGAAAAAATATTTGAGTTTATTGGGGTGCATGTTGCATTGCATCATTGGTTGAATATAATTTTTATCCCTAACTATGTTCACCACCTAATTTTGCCTAGACTATTGCAATATTTGAATTGATTCAATATTAAATAAATATTTTTTTGCATTCTTAATTTTTTTAAAATTTTGATTAGTTGAAATGCCAATTTTTTTAATAAAATGAAATGCCTATTGCCAAAAGTTTTGGAGACTTAAATGGAGCATGACCACAATAGTTTTCAGGATAGGTAGTTATGAGGTTTGGATAAGAGCAAGTATTGTAGAAACAATGATGTTCTTTTAAACAAAAAAACACAATGGTATTTATCGAGGGACATTTTCCCAAGCTATTTCTTTTTAACCTAGGTTTGAAAATGTAGGATTTCTAATCTCAAAAATGATTGACATAAATTCTAGGGACAAAAATTTAACCTTGATTCCAAGTTCCATATATAGTGAGGGTCCTATCTTTCAATTTATTGAAATAGTGGGATAATCCTTCGTCTGTGGATTTTACCTTAATGATGTCAACATTAACAAATGGTTTTTGACACATGTAAATGATTTTTATAATTCATGTTGAAAACATTAAAATATATTTGATGTGTTGAATGCATCTTGATAAATCAATTATTATTCAACAATGAAACACTAAATTCTTGTGGGTATTATCATAGTACCTCCCTTCCATGAAAGTTGGTATTTATAATACATATGGCATATTTTGTATGGTATTATAATATGTGTGTATATGTATTGAATTCATTGTCCTCCAATTATCTACACAAACCCATCACCCCCAATTTTAAAACCAAATTTGATGGTGTAGTGTCAAAAGGACTAAGAAACCAAAAACCTTGTGATTGATATTTATGTCAAGGAGTAGACATAAACCTTGTGATTGATATTTATTTCAAGGAGTAGACATAGTATCTCCAAATTTTTTTCATTTTTTCATTGTTTTTTTGGGAAGAATTTCAATCTAATGATGGCTTTCATTTTGAAGTCATGTTGAAACTTAGAGTCTTCTTCACCATTTAATTCTTTTGATTAGGGTGTGTTAGATTTTTGTCTTATAATATTCGAAATGACCTTTGAATTTTCATAAATTGCCATGTCTTTTTGGATTTTTGGTTTTGAAATTATTTTGAAGCTTGGTCGAACTTGTGTTTGCGTTTGTAACACCAAGATGGGTTATTAAAGGCAAAATTATAAATATTAAATATTATGACATAAGAATAAATATGGAGATAAATAATACAATTTATGAGCCTTACTTTGAAGATCTTTGATTTGGGAAATAGGCTTGAATTTATGAATACTTTAATTAATTATTTTGGGTTAGACATAATTGAAATGAATTATGTGAACTTTGATGAAATCCTACATAAGATTATAATCTAGTGACTTATTTATTAAAAGAATGATAGATCTAGAAGGATAATATGTGATAATATTGTTGGCTTATAGTTGATGAATGAAAATGTTTAATAAATGTAAATGAATGGAGTTGATAATTTATCCATTCTTCCTTTCAAATATATAAGTGATTGTGGCTGAAGATTTGGGCTCATATTTCCATTTCATAATTTCTTAGGATTTTATGTTAAGCTTTGAAATAAACTTTTTGTGTAATGAACTTATGTAGCCTTTTGATTATGAAAGTGTTCACGAGAACATACATGATTTTGATTAATGAGCTCCATGAAACAAGGTCTTCAAACATGTGTGATAAGCTCCTCATTGGGTGTAGTTCATACAAAGATCAAATTTTAGGCATGTGAGTGTTCCTAACCCAAAACCCATTTCTTATCACATTATTTGTTTCATTTCTTGTATTATTCATATGTTTGGTATGGTGTGTGGACATTTAGTTGTGCAAACTACCAATGTGCTAGTAAGGATTTAATTGAAAATTAACCCTTATAAACCAAGGCCTTTCCTAGGCTACAATCTCCCTAATCCCACTAAATGTCCTTTGAAGCAATAAAATTCAAATAAAGAAATGGGTAAGCCGTGGAGTGTATGATACATGCATATTGGTCCTCCTCGACCTTTCCAACCTCAACCTTTTGATAGAAATGTCATACCAACAATTTTTTCACACATGGGTTGTGATTGTGGCTTGCTTTTCAAGGACAACACAAGCATTGGACATGTGTCTAAGTTAACATTTTTCAGTGTCTAAAGTTTAAACCTTTTCAAACTCTGACACCCTCTCCCAAATGGGGAGTTTCTGCCCCAAAGAGCCAATAAGGTGAAAGACATTATGAGTAAGGGGCAAGTGGACAGCACTGATTATGGCACATCATCTACATGCGAATCACCTCTATTTTTGGGTGAGAAAAATTTGATAAATGCAAAAAAATCCAAATATTTCTGGCACAGATTCCCTGTTGTTTGGGGAAAATTCGCCAAATATCAGGAAAAAAAAATGGTTTTGACACACTTCATCTCGGATTTTAGTTTGGTAGCATCTTTTAAGCAGGTGTTTTGAGATTACCTTACCCTAAGGTCAGTTTCATCAATAAATAATCCTCAAAATAGTGAAATGAAAATTTGTGAAAATATGAAGTTGACATGTTGAAACTCATCATAATTAGAGGCTACATTATGAATAATTTCACTACGCATATCACAATATTATAGTGGAAAAAAATATATAATTGAAAAATTGAAAAACTAATTCATTTTTTGGAAAAACAAATATTCGTTTCGTCAATGTGGAGACTGACCCTAGGCTATGGTAGGCAGGTTTTGTAAGGTGTCACCATATATTGCTACTTCCCTCTTGGGATGGTAGCCACCACCGCAGTGGCAAAATAAATAAGCAACCCCCAGTTTATAATGGGGGTATTTGTCCAGGTTGAAAATGGCGACAAACCCCATTTGGAAATAGAAATTTATTGCAGCCAATGGGAAGGCTCAGGGTGCTTAGTTTTTCTTTCTTTTGGGTTACCCCTAGTTAATTGCCCCTAGTTCATTGGGGAAAAAAAGGAAAAAGAAAAAAACACTGCTGCAAATTGGCTAATTTGATGCTCATTATGGACAATTACCTAATGAATTTGCAGAGTCTGACCAATTGTACTATGAGTTGACATTGAAATGTGTTAGACATTTGAGGGTTTAAAATGCTGCTGCAACACCCACTTGAGATGAGTGGATTGGAAGGTGCAGAGCCAAAAAGAAATAGGTAGTGTTTTGAAAAAAAAGTTTAAATCTGTCTGTATACAGACAAGGGTTTTAGTATTAGTTTACTAATAAATAAGTACCCCCAGTTGTTAGGTAATGGCGGTATTAGCCGAGGCCAAAAATGGTGACCAACAGTTTTGGAAATAGAAATTTCATGCAGCCAACGAGAAGGCTCGGCATGCGCTCAAAGTGCCTTGAATTTGTAACAAGTACTTGTGCACTTTGTTTCCCTCTTCTTGGGGTTATCGCCCACATTGATAATATAAAAAAGCACCCACTTTTGCAGGTGTGTTGTTGACTAATGACGATGAGAGAGAGAGAGAGAGAGAGAGTGTGTGTGTGTGTGTGTGTGTGTGTGTTGCGCGCGTGTGAGTGAGTGAGAGCTATGCATGGTAAATTGGATGAGTGACAAGTAGTCAGTTTGCAGATTCACAAGCTACTTCTAAAACCGATCCACCACTCCATTGAGCTTTCATCCGCAGGAATTTTTTAAAAAAAATAGAAATCACTTTAGGGGATCCTCCACATTTCAGCTGGAGTTTTTGTACATGCTGGCTGTTCTTCTGGGGGAGTTGTTGGTCTCGGATATCGTAAACAAGAGAGTGATTTCTTTTCTTGGAGTGAGGGGAGAGACAGAAACAGAGACAGAGACAGAGTTGTTGGCAGGTCTAGAAAATATTATAAATCCAAATTCCAAGGAGAAATTCAGGTGGGACGCTTGTTGGTCTTGAAGGATTGGGTCCAGGCTTTGTTTATAATCTTTAGAGGCTTTTGTGAGGGTTGAGAATCTTGACTTTGAGTGGTGGAGCAGAAACACTGCTCTCATACTTTTGGGGAGTTTTGTTTTTGAAGGCTTGGAAGAGGGGTTTTGTGTTGGGTTATTGTTGTTGTTGGGTTTTGGGGAAAAACCTCTGCGGAGGTTTGTGGCGGGTGTGGAAGGTGTAAGAGAAACTAAGAGAAGGACACGTCTTTTTTTTCCCCCCCAGTTCTTGAAAAGGCTGTAATGGGTAGTCTTGGAAGTGAGAAGGAATTGGATCAGCATGCTCACAAATCCATCCATGATAACGACGATGATGCTGTGCCACCAGCGGCAGCTAGTACTTGCGATCATGAGAGATTTGCAGAGCAAATTCACTACTTCGCTCCTCCTCATTCCACCACACTCAAGCATGTTTTGATACTAATCTTCTACCATATGCTTCCTTTCACACTCATTCCAACCGCCATGTTTTGTCTGGAAATGTACTGGGTGTACAAATTCTTGGGGTGGGTTGGGGTAACCGCTGTGTCTGCATTTCTTTTGTTCCTGGCTGTAGCTCCCCCATACTACTCCAAGTCCATCAGGAGGAAGACGAGACCTCTGTATGAGACTCTTGCCAGTTACTTGCCCAGTGCAAAATACATAGTACCCAAAACTCCATTTCCGCAAGACAAGGCCTACATCTTTGCCATGCATCCCCATGGCAGAATGTTTTACGCAAATGCCTTGTTCTCCCAGGTGCATGAGATTTGGAGGGAGCCCATCAAGCTTGTGCAAGGTACATATGCAACTTTCTCAACTGCTCATGACCTCCTCCTCTTCCCCATCCTCCTCATCCCTGTCAATTGCTGCCTCAATCTTTTAGGGTTTTGAAATTGAAGGCGGTGGTGCTGCAAGGGTTTAAGGTTCATGGCAACCGTCCAAGTGCTTGTGGATTGTGCGGGTCCTCTAAACCCTTCATGCTTCATGAAAGGGATGCTCAAGCCATGATATGTAGATACTTGAAAATGTGTTTCATGCAGGTGACCTCTTTCAGACAGCAGCAGGTGGATTCTTTCAGGTACCATTTGCAAGAAACTGGTTCTACATGATAGGAATCATGCCTGCTGACAAGCATCTGATTGTGGAGAAGCTGAGGAAGAAGAATCATGTAAACTTTGCTGTCAAACCCTGTCTACAGATTGTACTCTGAATGCTGAAATTTCCTTCTGTAACTTGACATAATTCCTTATTGGAGCTCAGATCTGCAGTAGTCCTGTCAAGAAGTCTAAGCATTGAATGCTGGTTATGATGTTGGAATTGTTGGAACTTTTAAAGGTGACCATTGCAGTTGGAGGGGTGCGGGAAGTGTACCTAGGTACTCAAGATGATGCTGATGTGCTTTACCTCAAAAAACGGTAATTTCTGACCCAACAACCCTTCTCAAAATGTTTGGTTATTTAGGGTTTAGGGTGTGCCTAAACTTCTGACCTTGAGTTTCTTGTGTGTTCAATCTTTTTTTTTCAAATTTAACTGTAAAATACCCACATGCAAGTTGGGAGTTGATTTTGTGTGTGCATCTGATCTGCATTCCTTTGGGTGACACAGGAGAGGTTTTCTTCAGATAGCCATGGATGAGAAAGTTGGGGTTGTGCCTGTGTATGCCTTTAATGAAAACCAGGTACTATTTCTTTCATTTTCTTACTGCTCTATTCTTACTGGTCAAATGAAGGGACCAGATAGACTATTAATTTTGTTGGCAAAGACACAAAAACCCTGCATGTTGATAACATCCTCAGAATAATGCCTTGGGTTTAGGCCTCCTGACAATAATTTGTGTTTCTGTTCCAGATTATTGAATTTGAAAATCTCCAGAGTGTTAGAGTCTTGCTTGAATGTGTACACCTATTTGGGAAATCACTTTAGTGAGAAGATTGTTAAAATGCTCTGACTTTAAAAAACCTGATTAACAATCAGAGTGTTTTTTTCAGTTTGTTTTGAAATGGTTTTGAGCTGTTAATCATTTGTCAACTCACTTTTTGGGCTCCATATGCATTTTCAGTTTATAAGCACATAGGGAAAGATCCATAACCTCATTATCAGTCATTCTCTTACTTCATTTCTGGTTGACTTAAATTCTTCATATTGAGAAATTCTTGGTACTTATGAAGATTGTTCTTGTCTTCTGTGAGTTCGGTATTGCAGCTCTTCAGGCATGACTCAAAAGCATTTTTGAAGTTTTGGGAGAATGTGAATCGATACTACAAGATTGGGGTGCCATTCATGCGGGGCTATTTCAATTTGCCAATGCCCTACCGGAAGTATGTCTTGTTCTCTTCCCCACTATGACCTTTGGGCTTCTCTCCAATATCCCATCCTTAGTAAAGCTTTTACATTGCATCTCCAATATTCAGGAACCCAAAAGTTGAAGATGAAGTATACTCGAAAGTGTACATAATGAGCATGGGGACTGACAGAGTGCAGAACTGGAATGGGATAGTCCTGAGAAATTTGTTACATGTCTTTTGTACTGAATTCGGGCAAAATTGATGCTTTTAATTTACATACTTGTCATTCAGGAGAAAGTCTGCCAGTGAACTGCTCTTTCAAATGCATGTGACCAGCACATAGAACATTGTGAGGTATAGCAAATGGTCTAAAAAGTTCATAAGGATGTGGCAGCTAGAATCTCTCTTGAGTGCCAATTACGTCAGGTGATAGCCATTGGTCAGACCCAGCCAGCTGGGTCCTGCCAATGGCCATCATCTAATACATATTGTCATCAACTCAACATCAATAGAGAGAGTTATCCTGTGTTGGTTCTTGTTCCTAATTTCAAGTAATCTGTGATTGAACTGCAGAGAGCTACTGATCGCAATCGGAGATCCATTATTTGCAAAAGAAGGAGAAAGCATTGTTGAATTTCAGGAGCGATACATACAAGCTCTAAAGCAGCTATTTGACCAGTATGTGAGTCTATCTCCAGATCCAAAGCACAAATTGATAATCACCTAAGGATTTGATTGTCCCCGGCCATAAATAGGATGTGGCAATTATCTAGCTCAGAATCTTGCATACAGTTGAGTTTAGGGTTCATGCGGCCAGCCCAAAGAAAAACAGAGCAAATGCTCAATGATGGGGATCTACAAAGTGGAACAACACAGGCAGTGGGTTGTATTTAGTACTCACTGAAGTGTGCCAGTACACCAAAATTCAATAAAAGGTCATCTTGTTTTTTTCCCTGAACAAATGTGCTTGCCACTGGAATAAATTCAAGGTATGCCCATAATCATCTCGACAAGCAGACAGAACAGTAACAAAACCCTAACTTGGTTATGTGAACATGCTGGAGAGTAGAGTTTGTTTTACTATCACTGCATTGAATTGTTCACATCTGTCACATTTGAATCATAACGTTTTCATACCTTTCTGATGTTTTTTGAAATCACTTGTGTTCAAACTGGTGTATAAATATTGAAACTGCTCAATCTTCCCTCGAAACTCAAACCCATTTTGCAATCTTCCAAGTGTTTGTGAATTGAACAGTTAATTTGAGAAAATATCTCAACTTGGTAGGATTTGAGTATGTATGCTCCTTAATGAATGTATGTATCCGAATAATTTATTACTTGCATGAATGTCGTGATGAGAAAAGTGTCTTTTTTTTCAAATTTGTGATGTTGCTCAAGTGGCGAGATCATCCATAGTAATATTTAGCCAAATTTGGCGATATTCAAAATATGAAAGTAGAAAAATCTTAAGCACACTCTCATGTTATAGGCAGTTGTGGCCATTTTTGGTGATTTTTTCAACCAATTTTTTATTTTTATTTTTTTTCCTGAAAACAGGGAATTTGTGACAATATAATTTTTTTCAAAATATTTTCACAAAATGGCTAAAGTTCGCCACAATTTTTTGTGGAAATTTCTGAATTTCCAAATTTGCCACAAAATAAATTGAGTATCTAAGTAAGCCCAAACTTAAATGTGAAAGTTCAAAAGGGGGGAAAAGGACTTGGAGATTAGTTGAACTTAATGGTGTGAATGAAAACTTTTCAGTCTTTTCTTCAAATGGGCTTTATATCTTTTTTATCGTGTTGGTATTTTGAAGGGTCATCCACCCCACACTATTTTTGGCTTAAGATCTAGTTTTTTCTATCCTAATTATGAAAATCCAAATTAGAACATGCATACTATATTGTTAATTTCTCTATATGGTTTCTTGTGTTAATTTTTGTGATTATTATTTTTACAAATTTAATTGTTTAACTTTTTCATTCTTTAGTAATTTGGCCAAGTGGTTGAATTCAAGTTGACTTTATTTGTTCTCAAATGCACTTGATTTGTTGGTTTTGTTCAATTTGTGTGGATTTTGCATTTTGAAATGTTTTTTTTGGGTAGTTTCTTTTGTCATGAGTTGATTTCAACCTATTTTTCAAGTTTTCTAAGATATTCCCATATTGTTTGTCTTCCCAATGATGTTCCCAAATGATGCTTTGAAAGTTTCCTCAAGTTAGTATTGAAAGAAGAATTAAAATAAAACATTTTGTTTGCCAAGCAAATTTTGAATGATTGTTCACAATTTAGGGTTAGTTCTTTTTGGGAGATGGTCTCTTTCAAATCATTGAAAGAGAAGCAATGTAGTTTTTAAACTTGCCACTATGGTTTGAATTTTGAACCACCAATACGCACATGATGTCAATCATTCATTGACCTAATCAACTCTATTGTAATCAAGTTGCATGATTACAACTTGAACCAACAATCACTTGAAAGGTTACAAATGTCACAAAACTTGAGAGACAAGTGATTATGTTTACAAGTCTTTCAGCTCAAGTTCCATGTGGAAGACTAATGCACCAAACTTTCAAAATTAATTTTAACCTTTATATCAAATAATTTGAAAATGTAATATCACGTGTCTATATTTTGGCAAGAATTTGATGCCATGTAAAGTTCAAACATACATTGGCATTAATATTTCAAAATATGAATTTATCAAACATGGCCCCCAAATATTTTGATTGACTATGAATTTTAAACTCTAAATTTTCTAGCATGTTTTAACAATTTGAAATTGAATTGATTTTGACCAAAAACAAAAATAAACTAAACTTGAGGCTACATATGTAGGGTTGGTGGGAAGTGAATTCTTTTGGGGTCTAAAAACCCTTTTGGTTATATATATATTTATTTTATATACTAATGGAGCCATTAAATGTGCACAATAGAACTTTGACTTGTCTAACAAACCTTTTATTAAAAAATCAAAATATCCGATCAATGCAATCCACATACGCAATAATCCCTTTCTCTTTACTAAAATATTTGATGTTGGGTTTAATGGGCATCCAAATGTGGTAAGAAACTTTATTATCTCCATGTTGTACTTTTTTTGTTGATCCAAAAAAAAAAGTGGGGGATGAAGCTTCAAAACTAAGATTGACCAAATGCCTTTTCAACCTAAGATCATCTCATTTCAAACGTGATCGAATAAGAATTTAAATTTTTTTTTTTTTTTGAATTAATTTAGTTTTGGTCCTTTCTTTTCTATGGCAAGGAAGTCATGTTTTTTACCGACCAACATGAAATATCTTGTGCAAAACACAAGTTATGAAATTAAATAAATTGGTTAACCCATGGCATTACTAATTCAAAAAATGTGGTAAAAAAAGGTCATTTGTTTAAAGGAAGTTTTGCCATCATTTGAATCATCATATACATGTGTCATTTTTATTCAAAGAATATTTTATTTTGAAGAAAAGGGAATTAATAACATGATTCTATCAAGGGGTAGTTACAAGCTACAGTGGATGATTTTTGACATTAGAGTTCATTTTGAAAGAAAAAACACTAAAAGCATGTTTCCTTTCGACACTATCCTCTTCCCATGATAATTAAATAACCTAATTTTTCATTTTTAAAGAAAAAACATTTAAAATTTATGTATATCAAATAAAACATAATAGATTGAAAAACTTTAACACCAAGGTGGTTAATAAAATTCAAAAAATAACTATTTTGTGCCTACCTAGGTATTACAATATGTTAAAAATGTACAAAATTTCAAATGACTTTTCATCCTTTCCTTGAAAAAGTGGCAATTCTTTCAAATCTATCCACCTACACTTAGATTATTAGCAAATCTATTGCCACTAGCCCACTTATTAAACTATAACATTAGATAGAAATTGGAGGCTTCACCCCCTAAATTAATGGAGGTGGTAAGTCTACTTATCATTGGTAATTTTGAAATTATTGGGAGGTCTTTTAAAATAATTTTCCTAGGTTTTATCATCTAACATTATTCCCCTTTATATCTTAAACTACATTCATGCAATCCCACTTATGGTCATTTTCTTGAATAAGGGAGGTGAAGAATTACCATTTGCCTTCTTTGACGTTGGCTTGGTGATAATAATGAACACCACATGTTGCAATATAACCATATCCAATATTAGGTCTAGTGAGGGAGAAAGGATACAAATTTAGCTTCATTGGGTGGGGTATGTTCACCACAATCCCATACTCTTTTTGGAACTTGATAATTGGCTTGAAATGAAGGCTAATTTAGGGCATAATCAACATCAAAACAATGGAAAGTATGTCAATATGTGATAATTTGATGTTTATCCAAAGCCTCATGTCAACACTATATGGAACAAATGTTACTTTTAAGGTCTTTTCCAACTTCACTTTCATCAAATTCCAATGTTGTTCCCTATGCCCCATCCTTTGTTGCCAAGCTATTATTTCCAAACAAAGCATCGAATGCTTTAACAAAATATTGTTATATTGTTGCATTTTTGGGTCACTAAATGAACCATGCAAAGCACTCCTTTTCCAATTGGCTATATGGGCCGTCATAGTTAAGTACTATCATTTTTAATTAGCTTGCCTAATTCATTCTTTAGCTATAATGCCTATTTATTCTAACATGATTTGATAAGCAACACTACTTTCTTGAATTCATACTCCATCAATTCTTGTATTACCTTGCCCTTTGTCAAATTCCTCTAATAACATGTGGTAACATTTTCCTCACTCAATTCTTGAAACTTTTCTTTATCCTCCTTTTCATGCCTCTCTTTGGAGGTAATTTCCTCCCCACAAGTCAATAAAACATTGATTTTAATGTCAATGAATTCCTATTGATACTCATATTCTTATTTGAACCTTATTACATGTATGTATATTGTTTTTATTTCTTGGAGTTTTTGCTATAGATTCTCCTTATTTAATTCCAAGGTATGGTTCAACACCTCAAAATAAACCTTTCCTCTTTTAAATGTTCCTCTAGGGTGGTAATGTGATTTTTGTATTGTTGGGACAACTCAATGTATAATCATGGGCCTGACTACCAAGGAGGGTAATTGGGTAAAACCAACAAAAATAAAAGACACAAAGTGTCAACAAATGGAAAGGGGGAGCTATTATCTGAAGGCAATTCTACATTTAGACATAGACATTACAAAAAAGGATCTCCAAACAATTTAGGTGATTGGAAGGTAATACCTTCCAATCCTAGGAAAAACACTCTTGAACTATAGTACAATAGTTCCCTCATGTTGCCTTCCTCCGAAAGCATGTTGCTTTCTTGCTCCTACTTTTTACTAAAGCTCATATTACCTTTTGCTACAAATATTGTCATAGTCTAGAAACTTTCAACAAGCCATTATGAATGAAACTAGGAAGAAGATAATAAACATAACAAAAAGAGTTACAATATTCTATGGAAATTTGTATTTACATTCATGGATTCAAAAAATCAATGCAAAATTTTTAACAATAGAAGTACATCCTCAAGGTCCACAACCATATATTCCTTACAGAATGAAATACAAAGTTCTCTTTCCAACTCTCTTTCCAACTCCTCCATATAGCTCTTCCTACCATGTTATATATGAGAATATCCCCCTTCTTCCTCTTCAAAAGATAAATAAGGAATTAAAGAAGGTTGCCCACCACACATGTGGGTTTCTTTATCTTCATTTTGTTATCTTAATTTCTTTCACACATCCCATTAGTTGATTGGTTAATAAATATCAATCTTTATCCTCAACAACTAACCACCCCATTAGCTTCATCCTCTACATAAATAGAAGACGATTAAAAAATCATAATAAAATTATCCATTTTTAAAGATCTCAATGTTGTTTAGTGCATATGGTGGTGTGTCTTCATTGTTCCCATTTATTTCTAGATGAAAAGCTTGAGCTTGGGCCAAAGCTAAAATGCTTATAATAGCCAATATTACAATTGTGAGTGCACATGGCATGGGTTTGCATATTTATTGTTCCCATTTTATGTGATCATCATAAAAGACTATGTTGCTCATTTTGTGTGTCATGCATGAAATTCAAGAATCATGGTAAATAACATTATTGTTTGAGCCATGTGTAATTAAATAATCTTCATGACATATGTTTGGATTAAGGCAATGGTGACAACATGTAATACAATTAACATTAATAACAAATGAACACAATAACAAAAAATGATCATTTAATACTAATAAATGATGATACAAATGATGACATCATTAATGATAATGTCATCAACTATTAACATGAAAAGCTCTAATTAATTAAAAATGTTGAAAACATCCTTCTCAATCCAAATGGATGGTTAAGTGACCAAAATACAATAGCCAAAATGCAAATGTTATATATTAAAAATTAAAACTACAATCATTAGGTTACCAACAACACACATATGCAATCATAGGAATCGTACAATTATTTTCAACACATTTTCATATTAAACAACAATCATTGGATATTAGTTGAAATACATGCCTCCATTCTTGGCCTAGTTGCACACTATATGATTCAAACACACCAATAATGAAAAAAATTATTTGATGACGCCATACAATTAGTAACTAACATAGTTAACATTGAAAATTTATAATATACATATGCATATGTCAAGCAATAGCCATGTGATTCATCCTATGGGGTTTTCACAATAGCATATGTGGCCAATATAACATTTGGACTCAACCTAAAACAATTTATTTATAATGTGACACAAATGCAGTTATATTTGCACAACATAAAAATATATATATATCTCCATTCCCCAAATACATGTGTCTTAACACAATATATTGTGGCCACATATATTAGTTTAAAAACTCCATTTTGTGACTACAAATTAATCTAACAACTAAATCTTGCATTAGTTGCATAAGTATGGTTGCACCAAACATTAATTTAAAATAATGATTAAACATGACATCAACATAATGCACATGAATGTAATATATAATCAACTATAATATATTTCGTCCATCCATTGACCATATAGTTTTTTACTATTAGTTACCACAATTTGTGATTACATGATTAACTAATTACATGTTGCCATGTGACATAATTTCAAATCTACAAAAATTGAAACTAAAACTCAAAATAATAAATCCCCCACATCCATTCCATATGGTTTAAAGTGAAACACATGGCCAACTCAAAGTTGCCACGTGGCACATTTAGTGAATTTTCAAAAAATGAAATAAAGAATACACTTTTTAATCTTGGTCATCCACTTTTGATCGTTTTCATTCATGCACATGTGGCCATCTTGAAAGTTGCCATGTGGCACATTTTGTGAATATTCCTAGATTTGAATAAAAAATTCGAACTTTTAATTTTAAGTATCCATTTTAGATAGTGTTATCTAAAATGGATAGCCAAAATTATAACTTGGACCAACTTGAAACTTGCCACATGGCATTTTTTGTGAATTTTCAAATATTTAAATTTAAAAAAAATGTTTTAATCTTGGACCACTTTGGATAGTGTGGGTCATAAGGAGCAAAGTCATTTGGTTGTGAGGCCAGTGTCATCTACATCTTCGCCATTGATTTGCATTGGTTGCACCATGTGACTCCCTATCACCCTCATTGCATGCTCTATCATCTCTATGCTACATCAAACTTACATGCAAAGGAAAGGAAATAAACTCTCATTATCTTTAAATCCAAGTCTTGTATAAAATGAATGAACCAAGTCATCTAGGTTATGAAGACATCTATATTCTTTAGATCATCAAGATCCAAGACTAATAAAAGGCTAAGTGAATGAAATTACTAAATATTGTTAAACAAACATGTACAACTAACATTTAAAAAAGAAGTCAACCAACACCCCATTCCATGGACTCCTTGGGCATACGTAGCCAAACAATATAATTGCGCTAACTTTGTAACCTTTTGAAAATGCACGCCATTAACAAGCCATTTCACAACTACAATTAGTAGATCCCATTGAATAATTTTGCATAATAAAAAATCAAGTAGTTTTGTAAAAACCATGCATTTTGACCTTTATAGCTACAATTGAAAATTTGAATGCATGGGATGAGAGAAGGAACAAATTGGTGGTATTTTCTACTACATTCATTTTTAATTACTAGAAAATACATATTAATGATTTGGTGTTTTGAAAGTTGTGAGCAAAACAAAATGAAAATTTGATGTCTATTGAATGAAGATTGTGAATTCAAACCTTCATTTCTCAATATTAGGTTGTAGCATTTGTAACATTGGTTCAATGACCTTTGGTATGCATTTTCCCAATTTGTGATGATGTCATTGTCATGGAAAATTCTATTTATGAGACCTATCTCTTCAAGGCATATGTCTTTTTTCATGGGGAGTCTATGTTGAAAAGGCATATATATATATATATGTGAATTTGTGAAGTTTCAATTCTTCATTTTTTTAATGTTCTCTAGCAATCCTTAAACTCTCCATGTAGTAATCAACAATAATCTCCATTCAATATATTGTACAACAATGTTCTCCAACATTTAAACTTGTTTTCCATATATTCTCCAACAATATTTTCCATTCCATAATTTCTATTCAATGTATTTTCTTGCAATATTCCCCAACATCTAGACTTGTTTTCCATATATTCTTTAGTAATATTCCAAAACATTTACATTTGTTTTCCCTATATTCTTCGACAATATTTATCCCTCAATATTTTCTATCAAATAGATTCTCCAACAATCCTCTCCAACATTTAGACTTATTTTCCATATATTTCCCAACAACATTCTCTAGCATGCAAATTTATTCTTGATGTATTTTCCCACAACATTTTCCATTAAATATATTTTATTCAATAAAATTTCCAACAATGTTTTCTTACATTTAGGATTGATTACAAAAATTGAAAAAAATTGAATAATAAAAGTAGAATATAAATGTTTTTGAATTGATTAGTATGATGTTCAAAAATATTTTTTCATTAAAAGATTTAATGAAATAAATATGAATTAAGTCTAAATATGAAGATCATTGTATATTCAAACAAGGGTGTAAAGGGGTGAAATTGCGACCCTAATCATTATTGTCCTTTAGGAAGTAAGACCAAGGGAACAAGGTGAACACCTTATTACTAAAAAAAACTACCCTCACTTACTTACTTTACTACAACTATTCAAGGAATAGGTAAAAGTCACACAAAGAGCAAAAAAGATGGTAAAATTTGTTATTTAAGAATAGACATGTCATGCCTACCATTGTCAAGAATGCCTCCCCAATGTTGCCTACCATTTGCAACAAATCGCACCCACTTATGGTTGTTGCCTACCACATGTAACAATCCCTTTTAGTTTGCATACTACTATTTTCAAGTGCTCCCCCTCTTCCTACTACCACATACAAATTGTTACCTTCCTATGGTAACTAGTAGTTTACCACTCTAGAAACTACCAATTGTTATGCCTTCTTGCTCTATGTTTTAGAAGAATGACATAACTACCATGGAAAGGGGTAGCAACACCTTGTATGTTTTTAAACTACATCCCTTTCCATATCTTTTAGTAAAATAAATGCACACAAAACACATAGAAGTTCCTCAACCATTTTTCAATTAAAATCACACATAAATACAAGTACATTTCCTCATTACTCTCTCCTCCCTAGTGTTACAACACACACTTCTCCAAGAGAGTCCTCCATTCCAACAACACCACTGTAACCAAAAAGGAGGATCCAGAAAACCCACAGCGATGACGCGAGTTCCCACAGACCCTAGCTCTTGTGATCTAACAATCCACCGCAATTGCACAAACACATAGCCTATCCTGACTCGGACTACCTTCCTGCCATCGCTCACTGACCCACTTGCAACTTCAAGACTAACAGACCCGGCAACGCATCACTCAACACTACGCACGGCTATGGTCACACACTGTACGTAGATGTTTCTGAGGAAAATGCTTGGATTATCATTC
>Ga0116231_10007026_pt1 | contig 20975 bp, 4 predicted proteins | sample S1TSphgellanicum_2_FD_89695 | JGI IMG/M metagenome (GOLD analysis project Ga0116231, IMG submission 89695) | Host-associated microbial communities from peat moss isolated from Minnesota, USA - S1T2_Fd - Sphagnum magellanicum MG | ecosystem: Host-associated > Plants > Peat moss > Unclassified...
CCAAGGTTTTACAAGATTTGACTTACATCTTGCCAAAACAAAGCACAACAATTCATGGCAGAAAAGAGGATGGTAGGGTAATGTTTCATGAACTTTTACCACATTCATCAATAAGTGAAACATTCATTCCAATTGGCATAAACACAAGAAATCATGACAAGCTATCCAATGTCGCATGTGAGTACACTTCAACAAACTAGTGATAATTTTTGAACACTTGAACATGGAGCAATGAACATTCCCATTTCAACTATTGAATCATGTGATCATTTACCAAAACCTAGTTCATTGGCCCAAATGCCCCAACAATGCATATATTGGCTATATTTCTTTGGTGTATGATGCGTATGTGGAGTTTCTATAATAAAAGGTTTTGCCGTAAAAAGTGAAGGTGCCAATATATACTATGTAGGTGATGGTCATTATTCCTTTTAAGGAATTTTTGTTTGTAATAAAAATAAATATCATCCCTAAGAAGATATAGCCAAATTTGGCTAGAAACCAAATATGAAGTACATATATTTAATCATTTTTTATATTTTTGACTATACACTAAAAAAAATATATTAGAATGGTGATTTTTATTAAGTTTTTTCATCACTTATAGTCCTTGAAAACCTCCAATATTTATCTATGAAAGAAAGTAATTTATTTGATTTGTTTGTCACATGGAAATCTCCCAAACCATCGTGCGTCTTGTCATGCTTTTGGTGTCGTTGGCAAGTTTTCAATGAATAAAGATGTATCAAGTTGGTTTCATAACGTTTCAACTTATAATGAAGAAGTTATTGAAAACAATTTTTTCATTGAAAATTCATTTAAGTAAAAAAATTATAATGGAATTTGGGCACACTTTTGTTATTATTAAAAAACTTTCAATTCATAGGATTTAATGAAGGTGTTTGGATTTGCATAAATTCAATGGCATTTGTGAAAAATATTGAATTTTGAGTAGTTTTTTTGTTCGAAATTCAATTAAATTACAAAAAAATTGTTTTGGAAGGAAAAAATGGGCAACTAATTCACATTTAAGCCAATGACATAGGCTACACCAGTACATTTGAATTATAATCTTTCATCAACAATCATTGTGGAAAAGTAATGGCTAAACTTCTCACAAAATCTAGGTATGAAAAATAAGACTACCTTAGGAAGGGGAATGGAAGTTTAGGACTTAAGAATAACATATTTCCATGTTATTAAATTTTTGACTTCATTTTACATGCAGAGGGTGTCAATTGTGGTGTGCATAGACAACCTCTATTTTGGAAGTGTGTTATTATAATAGGTGAAGGTTCGTTTAAACTAACATTCTTTTAGGTGTTCCTTCCTATTAACAAATATGAGAGCTAGTTAAGTGCAAACATAATTCTTTATTGAAAGGAAACTAAAACATGATGCTCACAACATGGAACATAACATCAAGAACTCCTCAAGGCTCTTGTCACTTGAAATACACAAACTTATGCAATGAAAAAAATGGAGCCAAACCAACAACACCAAAATATTTAATTAAAAAACCAAACCACAAATTACCAAACTAATATAAATAAAGAAAGTAATTCAACCTTATGAAAATAACTTAGTTACTTTTTTATTCTAATAACTAATGAAACCTACTTAATTGAGTTTGAATTTTTTACACTTCCCTTCAAATTCAAATCCAATTCTAGTACACCAAACATTTTTCTAAACTTCCTTAGCTTGTATGTACCTAAAGCCTTTGTGAAAATGTCAACAACTTGATCTTGAGTACTGACATGAATAAGGTTAATTTCTCTTGCTAGAACTTTTTCTCTAATAAAATGGTAATGCACCTTAATGTGCTTTGTCTTAACATGATAGACCGGGTTGTTAGTAAATAGTATGCTATTGATGTTATCACAAAAAATGACAACAGGAGCATCCATTAATTGTCCCAAATCTTAAAGTAGTTTTTATAACCAAACTACTTCACATGTAATAATTGCTGCCCTTCTGTATTCTGCCTCTATGCTTCATAGTGCAACCGTTGGTTGTTTCTTATTCCTCTAACTAACAACACCACTTCCAAAAGAGAACATGAAACCACTGGTTGATTTTCTATTTGAAACATTGCCAGCCTAATTAACATTTGTGTGTCCATATACTTTAACTGGCTTTTGGCAGCATAATCTTGGACCCTCCTATGGCAAAAAAAAACATTGAACTTAAAAACAATTAATTAAAAGACCTATGACTTGAACAAGCATTTCCAAAATACACGGGTAGTAAGGCTACCCTAGCTAGGCAAAATATATCCTAAGTTTTAATGGGAAAGTTGCAAGGTATGCGTTCATATTGAAGGCAAATATAAACTCATTATTCCCAAATTAGGTTATCTATGGAAACATGCAAGTCATTGTAAGGCTTTGGAAGCCATGTTAAAGGTGAAAAAAATATAACATTATTTCAATGAAAAGTTATATTTTCCCCCAACTTGGTCTTAAAACAATGTTGCAACACGTCATTGATGGTGTAATTTAGATTAACAAGAAGAAAAAACTTGTCCAATTTACTTTGATTTTTCATTTGTTTAGTCATGGCTACCCTGCGATAGAATATATAACAACGTAAAAGTTGTTTGTGCAATTGAATGTTCTTAATAATCCCATGAAAGATGTTGTGGTAGGTTAGTTGGGGTAGGTTGTGGGATGGTAGATTGTAGGTGCAAGCAAGTTGAAAAAAATATTCAAAATGTTGTGGGAGGAGGTAGGTTTGTTTCTTTAAATGCAAACAAAGTGATTACAATTGATAATTAATCAAGTGGATATTAGTTCATGTATATGTGATGTAGGCATGGAGAAGAATGCATGTTCATTACCACCTTCAACATGTTGTTGAAGGTGGTAATGTAGACAACTTGACCCTTTTCATTACCCAATTCTATATGTAGCAAAGAAGGCTAACTAAAGAGGAGTTAGGTGAAAGGGTCATTTGTTTTGGTGCAAAGGGAGTCTCCTTTTCAAGGTGACCACACTAGAATGACATCACAATTAAAGGATAAACATGTTCCCTACACAATGGAGTAGCATTTTATGGCCCATAAAACGAAGCTTGTTGTGCAAGCTTGCCAATGAAGTTTGTGAAGTTTGTTTAGCTTGCCAATGATGACCAAGTTGGAAGATTTGCTCCATCATTATAATCCTAGTTCTCAAGCTCCCTTAAGTAGCATTTCGAATCCAATGAAATTGTTAAAATTGTAGAAACAACAAGACTTAAGATTTGAAAAATGTCAAGACTTAATGGATTTTAGCGTTGGAGCTTTTGAACCAAATCATGGTAGAATACAAGATTTTGATTGTGAAAATGTCATAGGACAACCCTTCAATTGCTTAAGCAAGGTTGAATTTTGAACTTTTTTGTGACATTCACACATTATTAGCCTTGTCTTCTTCGGGTAGCCACTTTTATGGCCAACATATGCACTTTTCTCTATTGTTGGTGGGGCATGTTGTCCATGTTTCCTTCCATTCATCCTTTGTGCCAAAAGTAATCCCATGAAAAAACATAATGGTCAAGTTTGAATTATCGAAATTGCAAGTGGGATTTAAATCATGTACTAGATATTTTTGCAAAGAAAATGAAAAAGGTCAACACAATTCTTCAAACATCGCTTGAAAATTATTTGACTATACAATAAATTAAAGAAATGCAATATACAAATTATAGTACTTGGATAAAGACAATATTTAATTGAAAAGATTGAGTTTAACAAAAAGACAATAATAGATGAATTGGAGAATACCAAATCTATCTTGCATGACTAACAAATGAAGATCATTCACATGTGTCATAGACTTCAAAGTTTCAAAACATAGTTCAATAAGTAAATATTGTTCATAGTAGGTGGAATTAATGCCAATCAATAAAGGTTAATGCTAAGAATTGGATTCTTTCAAGTTTGGGTTGATTAACCAAGTCATCTAGTTTGGTTCATTTGTATTTCATGACATTTTCCCCAACATCTGGCTCACTAAGGCCTCCAACTTCTAAGGAATTGGGACACAAACCCAATAAGAATGTCCAAGAGCATTTTAATAATTTTCTTTAGGTTGTTGGATTAAGGCTACGCATTGAACTTAACTCATAATCTATAATGAAAGTTCCAATCCTTACAAGTTCAATATATTCTTAGTCAATGCCAATTGACAAATTTCCCTTTCACCAATTCTACTTGTTATAGCAAGTGAGTCATTGGCCTAATGTAAGAGGCTATAAAGATGAATACATTTCCTATTGTTTTAAACATCATTTCATTTTGTTTTTATCTAAACAAATAAAATATGAGAACTAGAGAAGGCGATGTCAATTTATTTTCACCTTGATTTGTAGCAGAAAGGTCTCACAACTATTTTAAAGAGTTTTGTCAATAAGATAGCTTAATTTGAGCTTGGCATTCACCTCCACTCCAAGATGTGATATAGGCTTAGGACTGACAAGCTAGCACTAATTTAGGTCCACTTCACACTAGGGCCCAAGAACTAGCCAAACTCTAAAGAATTCCAATTTGCTAAATTGCCCATTGGTTTCAAACTTGGGCACAATCCCAAAAACTGAAGACGATGTAATTGTCGTGACAGCCTTATTTTGATGTTCATGAAAAATAAATGCTCGTATGATGAGGAAGCAATTTCTTTGGTTTGGCCCAAGAGTTGTATTATTAAATTATGCATATTTTCATTGTTGATGCATTTTATTTTTCATACAATTAGGGGTCTACTTCTTGGACCATATCCTTAGCTTGCAAGTCCTTGGGCCAAGAAAAGATTTTTAATTACAAGCTCAAGTTGTCCCAAGAAGTCAACATGGGTTAAGTTGGGCTGGAGATTTTTGGGCTTGGGCTTTAGATAGGTTTACCTTCATGGGTTTTGCTAATTAGGTACATATATATATTTTGGTAAAATCTTTTGTCACATGTACTCCCGCCACCTATAATGCATTTGGGGTTGGTCACAAGCATCTAAATACAATCATTGATACTAGTCATGGGTTAGTGAAGTGGGGTTAAGGGTTTAATTGAAAATTTGTTCAACATCAAAATTTAAGACCTAGCCTACAATTATCAATACCCAAAACTATAGGCTAGGTCCTAGCCTATTCCTAGCCAATGTGTCTAGTCTCTCTACCCTTAAGGGTTGAACCAAAAAATGGTTTACAATAATACCATAGTGTCACATGGACGCATTAGATCCAACTTTTGAAAGAAGGGAATTTATTAAATCTCAATATGAAATGATGAAATTCAGCATTAAATGCACAAGGTTCGAGAGTAATTATCGTAGGTAGGAATAGTGAAAATATGTGTAGCAGCAGTTGAGGTGCTCATGAAAAAAGAAAGATAGGATGAAACTCAGTTTACCACCAAAATTGGTGGAAAAACTAGTTTGGGTCCTAGTTATTTCGCTTTGTAAAATTTTCATTCCCAATTACATGTTTGGGTGTGTTTTCTTCATGTAGCAAAAGTGCGGACCTCGATTGTAGTGGAACTCAATTGTGTCTCCCAATAGTTTTTGCAAAACTCTCATGGACTTCAAAAGACCTTCTGCATTGGATTATCATGTCACCATCTAAGGACGTGAAACCCTTATTATTTATTCATGTGTTTTCCTTTGGAACCACAATGTGATATTTCTAGAGATTCTCCCTCTTGTAGACCATGTGTGTTATATACCCAATGCTCGGAAACACACAAATCTTTGGCATGGGTTTAAACCCCATGAACTGGGTGACTGGCAACTTGAGAGATTGACTCAGATTTGCTTGCAAGTACCCTAAAAATATGCTTTGCATCCTTGATAGCAATCTCAGCAATCCTCGGTCATTTTTCTAAATTGAGGACTGATTATTCCACCAAATGATTTTTTCATCATTCATGACTCATGTAAGAGATTCCAGGATTTTTTGGGGCATTTTTGGATGTAGCCAAAAAAGGTGATGGACCATAAAAATATATAGTCAAATTTGGCTACACGAAAAGCCTTTGGCTGCTTTTGTAACACTAGGAGGTGCAGGATTTATAAAGCCAAATTTCCAAGGAGTTTTGGTTGCTTATAGAGCATTCCATGAATTCATTGTTGCTTCATTGAGCAATTTGTGTGTACTTCATCCATTGGCCTTATGTAAGGCAACACCATCGGAGCGAGAGTAGGATCCTACCGCTCCAAGGGAGTTACCCTTTGCGTAAGATATGAAAATGAAAAAAGTTAAGCATCTTTCCATTTTCCTGGATACCTAATATTGAAATATGACCAATTCTATTTAATACTTTTTGAAATCTTAAGATTTCAAACCCTAATAACCATTTTTTTCTTTTTTTTTCCCCTCCCTACTGCACATTGCCTATTATCCTCCTTTATTCCACTCTTTGTGCAAAGAATCCAATCGAGGAAGTTCATGGATTTGCATGGATTCTTTAATAAAAGATGACACTTGGAAAATTGCTACCTGATCACAAGGTTTGTCATGAAGGGCCTATGCCAATCCCAAGTAAACACATTGGCTCATTAACTCTCATTTGGACCATATTTAGTTACATTTGTAACTAATGTGATAAATGATGGGCTAATGAATGAAAAATAACTTACAACTCATTCGTTTGGAAATATTTATTGTCATTAATTGCATCTCAAGTTGTAAATATGACCAATGGAGGAAATGACTATAGTCATGTAATCATAATAATTATTACAAGTCATTTTACATGTCACATGACTAGGTTCAAGCATTAATAATAAAATGATCAAGTCATGAATACCATTTTTGGTGTAGTGATGTTCGCCTATTTGTTTTTTTCAAATTTGTTTGTTGAAACATGAACAAAAGGATTTGGCCTGAATTGAATAATTGAAAGGATGCAATGCCACCCACTAATGGTGTTGGAACATTTTTGACATTCAAACCCATCCACATAATGGAAGTAGAAGTCACCATGGCCACAATTTTGAAATCGTGAATGCAAATTATAAGTTGTTAATGCACTAGCATTATATACAAGTTACAGTTCATGCACCAACAATTAAAAGCTAATGTGACATTTCATATTTATTCATAATGCTTAATGAAATAATGGTAAAAGGAACATAATATACCTCGAGAGAAATTATATTTGATTATTGTAAGCATATTGTGCAACCTTTAGGAAGAGGAGGTTGATCTTAAATTTTGTTATAATGTTGCAAGCCTTTAAGCAGCTTACATGACAATGTTTTTAATATATTAGAAAAGCATGTGGTATGATTTGGAATTAATTTAATGATGATATAATACTCAAAAAAAATTCATTAAACATTATAACCAATGTTTTTTAAAACATTGTAAAAACTTCTATGTATAGGTAGATTTTTTAAACATGACATATTTTGAGGGGGCTAATTGATATTATATTGCAACATTTTTTTTAATCAAACTTGATTTTGTACACTTTTAAATGAAATGTTCAAAATATTCTAAGAATATTTTTAGATAAGTAATCACCTAAGTAGTCAAGTGTGGCTCTTATTAGTGTGGAAGCACTTGATGACAAAAATTAAAACTGCTAAAGTTTTGTCAATATTTATAATCTTGTTTTGATCATGAACTTTGTTGTAGAATTTTTTAGATCTATTTGATCATTTCCCATATTTCATGGTACTTTTGTAGCAAGGTTAGATTAGAGTTTTTTTATGATATCCAATTGCAATTTTCCTTTGAAGTTGCATACAAAACTTTAAAAAGATTTTATACAACCTTTAATACTATCCAAGTTTGTTTGCAATTACCACATGTGGAGCATTACTGATTTAAAAACTAACACATTATTTTTGGCATTGCTTGCAAAGTCATTGTGGTAGAAGAAAAACCTTCATTAATCATTACTAGAAGGCTTAAACATGTGACATTCAACAAATGAACATTTGGCAAGGATGAAGGTTGTGTAACACATGTTAAATTACCTTCCACATTGGTCACAATTGATGGTCTTGGTGGCTAAAGCATTAGGTGGGACTATTGGCTATATGCTACCCAAAGCAAGTTGCCTTCCTTTGATCTCCTCCTCCTTCCTTTACAACTTTTAATTGACAACAATAGTTGTAGCAATATGCATCATATGAAGCCCAATTAACTTTTAATCCTTTGTTTTTAATAGTTTTCAACAATAATCATTCATGCAAAACCTAAGTTCAATTGGTTGTTGCACACTTTTGGCTTTTCAATAACTTGTTTGTAGAACAATATTATTATTTTTTGTTTTTCAAGAGGTGACCACTAATCATACTTCCAACCACTGTTCCCTTATCAAAGTCCAAAATACCAATTGGGTGAAAACACACTAAGGGTGAGCCACTTTTGTTCAAAAAAGATAATGTATAACAAATATTATAGTATATAGTAAGCTAAAATTTTGAAGGCATCCTTTGGTTATCCTAAACACAAGTAAAAAATTTTAAAATTTGCATAACAATAATTTTGAACTCAAAGTTCATTTAGAGTCAAAATTAATTTTGATCCAATGGTTAGATGAAGAGGATTGGATAAAATCAATGTACATAGAGTATATAATTTACAATTTTTTAACGGCCATAGGCCTCATGTTTATGATTCATGAAACATCACCAAACAAAGGAAAATTGAAAATACAATGCAATGCCTATCCATAAGATTTCTTCCTCTTTGATATGGTAGTAGTTTTTTCCTAAAAATAATATACTACTATGCATTCAATACTAAACAAATGCAAAAGAACACATTTTTTGAATAAAATTTCATCCAAAAACTTTAAATTTTAAAATTGTCCTAGATTTAATTGATGTATATCAATATCATACACCATACAAAATTTCACCCAAAAATTTCATGCACAACCTTAGTTTTGAAGTACATATTCAAATTTTCAAACTTTGTGATGGGTATTATTTTGTTATGAATATATTCCATACGTTGAAATTTTTCAATGTTTGTTGAATTTTTCAAAATAGTTGATCAGATGAAATCTAAAGCTAATAAAATATACTTAAATTAAACAAAAATAATCCAAGATGTGATGTCCATACATTACCAAAAGATTTAATTGTAGAAAAATTATACATGATTACAATTTTGGGGGGGCTTGGTGTGCTTTCACCCAGTTGATGTTTTCAATTGAAACATCTCCATTTTAGAGTTTTTTGACATCAACCCACACATCTAAAAATCCTTGATATGTCACAAACCAACCCTTGTTCTAAAGTCCCATGGAATCTCCACCTTATACATTATTCAAGTATAAGACAACAAGGTAGCCAAATGTTAAACCTTTAGCATAACTCTTAGTTGGTATGCCAAAAATTTACAAATGCAATGCCTAGCTACCACAAATGCTCAAAAAATGTGCACCCTATCTTAGAAGTAAATTAAACAAGCATATTCTCTTGTGTGGGTGTATTTGATTCAGAAAAGATGAAAATAAATCCAAGAATCAAGATTATTAACAAGATTTGAGTAAGTAAGTTAACGAGAATAATTCTTGGGTTGTTTGCTTGCACATGTTCTTTTTTTAAGTTCCAACAAATTTGAATGCAAACTACTACCCCCTAAAAACACCAATAGGTTTGATCCATATGTCAAGTTCAAAAATGAAAGGACCATGCACATTTCTTCATAGACTTGTGTATGTCCTAGTTTTTGATGGGGTACCCTAATTGTGATTAAGGCCAAAAGAGGCCTTCAAAAAATATAAAGGCTTTCATTTCTAGTGTCAACATATTGTGTGCATATGTAACATTCAATAGAGACCAAACAACTTTGGAATCATAATAAGTTGGGTCTTGAGAATGATAGATAATGGAACTATACAAAGATTGTGAAAATATATATAACCTAATTTGTCTATTTCAAGATGGAAGAACAATGGCTATTCTTTTACACATATTTATAAGTAGTGGGAGACTTTACTATTATCCACATGAACTAAATGTGCTTTTACATCATTATTTTGTGATGCATCAAAAATGGAATTATTTGTGTAATACAAATTTCATATTCTTGTTGGGTTTACATTGTTGTGAAATTGGCCCAAAACATTGCAATCCATAACACTATGCCAAAAGGTGGCACCTATGATTCCATCCATGAAACAACTTTAGTTGTACATGTCTTAACACTACTACAAAATGTGGGTGCAGTTCACTAGTCCCCGTTCACTAGACCAATGAATTCATTGTTTCCCCACTAGATCCCATTCACTATAACCATTGAATTTACTCATAATCCAATGAAATCACTTAGTGTATAGGGACACATTTTATTATAGCATAGCGATTAAATGTCGATTCAAATTTGTCACTTATGCCATCTAACCACAACCATGATTATAATTGCATATGCCACTCCATATCATTTTCATTATTATAGTCATGGATGGATGATCATGATTTTGAAAGATCCCACTATTATGGTCATCAAATTTTATAATATTCAATCAAATAATAGTAATTGAAGATGCATCCAACAATTAAGATATGATTTTTAAAATATAAATTAATTTATTGTTGCCACAATGTAGCAAAAAAAAATTCAAAAAAATGTTATCCATTTATAAGTTGCCATGTGGCAACCTAGATTCCAAAATTTAAAGAATATTGATAACTTTTGGGTTGCCACACAATAGCTTAGAACTAAAAAATGAAATTTTTTGTACCAATCTTGGGATGCCATGTGGGTGAAAGCATGGTAAAGTATACACAAAAAGTAGTGTAAACAACAAAATACTAGGGTCCCTAAAGAAAAGGACTAACAAGTAGATGATTTTATGAAGATTATATATATATTTTTGGGTACATTATTTATTAACTCTTGTTTGCATGGATTTCAAAAGCTAAATTATTATAATCATGTTTTTTAAAGCTACTTGCAAGTACTTGAATTGGACTTAAAATTTGTGGTAGTTTGAAAAATAAAGTTCAAATACTTGAAAGTAGGTGAAATGTTTTTGCAAGTATTTGGTTTTTTTTCAAACACTTCAATATTGATGTGGTGAACCTTCTAATATAATATTTTTGGTTAATCGATTTTTTTTTCATAATTAAAATCATCCCCAACCCCTAAAAAAATAGGGGATGCCTTTGGGGTACTTTTTCAAGTCCAAATCATATGACACAAATTGCTTTTAAAAGCTAGAGGGAGGCTAGACATGTCCATGAAAAAAAAAAAAAAGTTTCATTTGTTTTGAAATGCTAAAAAAAGTTTAGAAGTTTGATTTATTTTTTTTCCATGTTTTCTAGTAGAAAACAAGGCAACAAGTATGTACAAAATATATTACTTGTACCCATGTAGCAACCAATGTTGAATAAGTTTAGGTTAGGCCACCTAGGCTCGGAATTTTAGGTTAAATGACTTAAATTATGAGCCTAACTTAAGGCACTGAAACTAAAAACAAACCTAAAGTAAACTAGGTATAAAGCCTATATAATCATAGATTACAAATGTGAAGACTTGAACCGTCACCTCCACTTTGAAAGGTCAAGTCTTCAATTAACCATTGCACATAACTCTTCATTCGTAACATAATTAATCAACATAAAGTTATAAAAAACAACATATTTAAACCTAAGCCACCCATTAAGTCTAACTTAGGCTAACTTAAGCCTCCCCATGTTATTGTAGGTTAACCTAACATAAGTGAAGGTTACTTAAGTTAAACCTATCTTAAACGCAAATTAAACTTAAAGGTTAAACCTAGGTTAAACTTAGAGGCTAAATTTATAGGTTAAACTTAAATTAAACTTAAAAATTGAATATAAGCTAACCCTATAAGCTAACTTTAAAAGTTAAACATAAAGGTTAAATTTTTAAATGAAACTTAAACAAAACCTAAAGGCTACATTTAGGCTCAATTTAAAATTAGACCTAGGCTAAATTTAAGCTAAACATAAAGGTTAAACCTTTAAGTTTAGTTTGTAGGTTAAACTTAAACTAAACCTAGAGGCTAAACTTAGGCAAAACCTAAATTTAACCTAAGCTAACCATGGCCAAGCCTAGGCAAAACTTAATGTGAGTGTATTTTAATATTGGTTTTAAGAAGAAAGGGCTCAATGACATGATGTTGGATTTAAATGGTTGATGATCAAAAGTTATTATGAATAATTAATTGCCCTTTTTGGGGGTTACATTTGGAAATAAATTAAGTATACATTAAATAATTTTTCCCAAATGATAACTTTTTTTTTTGGTGGGAGAATGAATGAACACAATACCTTGTACGTATGAATATTGTAGTTTTAAAAAAAAAATGTTTCCATGTGATTTAAGATGATGTCAATGAACTAATTCAACCAACAAAAAGGAAAAAAAGGGGGAATGGCTAGCAAGAGGATATAAAAGGTAGGTAGGTAGGTAGGAAAGGGGGTTAACTATGAAAGAACAATGTTTTCCAAAGTCCCTTTCATTGTGGTTTTGTATAATAAGTTGTTACAAGCTCCCCCCATTTTTTCCTATTGTTGGGTTTTTTACAATTGTAATTAATGGCGTTGTGGTTGTCTTGCAACTCCTAATGTTGTTGTGAACTCCAAAAATGACATGTTTCAAGTGAACTATATCCCCCGTTTGTCATTTTGTGCTCCCATTGCTTGTGGTTGTTTTGCAACTCCATTTTGTTGTGGTCTTACATAACAATCTACATGGTTTAAGATGAATTTCCCCCATGTTGTTTCTCTTCATTTATATTGTTTTGCAAATCCAAGTGGTGGCATCATAAGCATCTTGCAATTCTTAACAATTTACAAGCTTCATTAGTGACATGTTTTAAGTGAATTCCAAGCCCATGTCATTTTGCACATGCTTTTGTCATGATTTTGCATAGCAATACCTTCATTGTTTTGGAAATCACAAGCACAATGATAGTGGGGAGTACAATACCTTCATTTTTTTAATAAACCATAATGTTCAATGGTAGTGGAGGTGGAATAACCCCATTTTGTCATTAATCTTAGATCTTCGTGGGAAAAATGAACACAAAATGCAATGTGTTTTACAATTGCACATAACCTATTTTATGTGACATGAAATGGCTTAAGACAAAACTATACATTTACACTTTCTTCATTAATATATCTTAAACCATGTACATGCACAACATTGATTCCTCCCACATGTGCTGCCACACATGAGTTTAACAACTAACTCCATTCACCCTTAAATACCTAAACCTTTGTACATTTGATTTCATAACTATTTCATGACTATGTTTTTGACACTACATGTTGATTTTCTCCAAGATTAAAAATGTTAGATTTAATAAAAGAACTATATGGTCAAAAAAATTCATCCACATTGGACTAAATGGCTAAACAAGACTAAGCTAAAAGCACTCAAAACCCCCCATTGTCCCCAAAATCAAGGTCTATAATGACCTTTTATCACCATTGGCTACCTATATGTGGGAGAATGGAATCAACTAAACTATGACATATCGTTGTCACTTAAAGCACAACTTTTTGTAATAACTAGGTCAATAATGGAATTGATAAATCACAACTTAATATTGTTCTAATAAGGTCAATAAGATAATTGGTACAACATGTATTTTATGCATCTACCATATGGTGTGTGCCAATATGATTTCACGGATGATTTTATCAATTTCCAAAATTTCAAATGATAAAAGGTCGCATAAGGGACATGTTAAACATGAATTGCATTGATTCATACAAATAGTTCACTCGCTTCAAGGTTGTGGATCCTATGCATGTAGATGTAATAAGGGGTATTGTTAGATGTATACTACATTGTCATTTTAACTTATTTGTCTCAAAATTACTTTTAACTTGTCAAGTGAATTTAACAAATGTTTGTTTTATATTTTTGGTTTATGTGTTGTGGTTTTTTAGTGACATTTTCATCCATATTAAAATATTGACAACATGGACTTATGGTGTTAAAATATATATTTCATTGTAGGTTAGTATCAAAATTAAGTTAATTTAAAATATTTTTAATCATAATTAATTTTACAAAAGTCCAAAGTTTACAATTTCATTTGGTCAAGTAGGTTGTAAAACCTCTTTTTTTTTGAAAAAATAAGTGCAAGATAAAATAAAACCTATTAGTGATTTTTTTTGTTACAATCATTTTGGGCGCTTTTACCTTGTCAAGGTTAGTGTGAATGTAACCTAACATGATATATGTAGGCAAGTAACATAATCCTAGTGTGAAAAAGGTTTGAGATTTTTATTGATTGAGGATAATGCCTTGTTTTTGTGCTTTGAAGTCTTGTTCTTAGTTTTTGAAACTCCAAAACTTTGAAGAATATTGTGTTTGTTTTGTTGAATTGAAAATTATCAAGTTTGTTTTGTTTTGTGAAATTGTATGTAAGTATTTTTTGCTTATCTTTTGAACTTGGATTCCTTCAACATGAAGTTGAATGATATTATATATGTGTGTTAAACAAAAGGTATGTGTTGTTGTAAACATCATGGTTGTAGGCTTCTAGATGTGTTAACATATGACAACCTCGATACATTTATATTCCCAACAACTTAAACCCAAAGGTGCCCTCCCAAAAAATTGGGGGAACAAAAATTGCACATGGAATCAATTTTTTTCCAATTTTGTGATGCAAATGAAGTGGGGATCAACCATAAGATGATCTTGCTAGATTTGGAAATAAAAAACATGAAAGTAGTTCTTTTAAACATCCTTTAAAAAATTTAGCTACTAACGCGTTCCTAAGTCCCTTGTTGAACCCACTTGAAGGTCCAACTATGTAGAGTTGCGGAAAGTTGGGACTTAGGGGCCGTTCCCGACTTTCAGCACTAAAAGGGGGTAGAGGGGCGTGCTAGAAGTCCTGGGATTAGACTAGGAAGAGGGACTAGATTATGAAGCTTGAATCTGCATCCAAAAACTAACCACCAAAGGTTAGTTAGCATTCGGGAACACCCTTGGGTGTTGGGACAAGCCACATGCACTTTGACACACAAGACTCACCATGGCCCGGACTCGGGGGAAGCCACCACCTTCCCCCATATAATATATTCTGCAGCTCTCTGCACGGCTCGTTGGTCGTTGCGTTGCACTCCCGGTTCTCTGGACACGTATCAGAGAGGAGCATGTTTCCTTTGTCCGAATGCTATTTTTTTTTAGCTAATTCTTGAGCGCTTTCTCCTTCTAATGATGGATCTATGCCCTGATGCTGCAGATCATCAGAACTCGAAGCTCGATGAGTTCGTTCTGGTCTCTAGGAGGATCAGGAAGGCGGGGCGTGGTGCTTCCGCTTCCTCTCCAACGGACAGAAAAAGCTCACCGACTGCCAACAGCTCTTTTGTTTTTACATCGCCAGAGTATCGCGAAGCTCCTTCCAAGCTCATCTCCCCCTCCTCTAGGGATGCGATCGGCAAGGAAGGAAAAATCGTGAGCTCGGTTCAAGCGTTTTCGATTGCTTCCCAGGATCTTTCGAGGCTCCAGCTGCAAGGCAAGGAGGCGCAAGCTTCCCCGGCCAAGAGTGATGGCGTTGGTGAACCTCAAGGAGATCCTCCTCAACGGTCGGCTACGCCATTCGCGCCTCTGGAGGTCGCGACAAGAATCCGAGAGAACGAACCCGAAAGCTCGGGCGTTTTGCGCACCCATCAGGTACCTCCGAAAGGAGATTCTTCCCTTCCCTGCAAGTCAGATTTTTCTTCTGCACCTGCAGGTCTCGGAAGAAGCTCGGAGGGCTCGGAGACCGCCGCTGCCAGACAAACGGAACTCGTTGGGTTGAACGACCTCTCCGCCGCCAGGGCAAAAGCTCCGAAAGCAAGGAACTCGCAACGAAAGAATTCAAACAACTCAATGATCACCCCCTCGCCCCACTCTTTGATCGTGCAGCTAGGCACCAGGACAGGTGCCGCCTCCCCCGAGGGGGAGGCGGCCCAAGGCCCATCGCCATCGCCAATTGATTACAGCTTGGAAGTAGAGGCGGATTTTCCGATAGACCTAGTGTTGATGATGAAGGAAAACGCGGCCAAAAAAACAAGAAGAACTGTTATTGGAAGGACTCTAGGGGGCAGAGCAACGCTCAAATCCTTGCTCGATTGCCTCAAACTACATCTCCCGATACCACTTGTCTCGATCACTCTCCTCACGAGGGGGTACTTCAAGATTCTGTTCGAGGAGGAAGAGGGCGCTAAGGCCACCAGACGCCTAATGGCGGTTGAGTGGAGTGGACTGAGCCTCTCCTTCTCACGCTACGCCCCGAATTTTGACGCGAGCTCTCAGGGAGCCGAAGCACAACTCACGCATGCAATCAAGATGCAATTCCCCGATCTCCACGAGGAATTCAAGAACACCAGAGCTCTGACTTTGATGGCCAATAAGCTCGAGGAGGTCCTAGAGATCAAGGTGGCGGATTCGTACATCAAAAGGCCCGCCGGACCCATGGTAACGATAGAACTCAGAAACATCTCCAAACTCCCAGGATACATAAGGATTCCGTCAATGGCGGAAGGTACAGAGGACACAGTCACCATAGCGCAAAAAAATTTGTACTCAGGGCTTCCAAATCAATGTAGGAAATGCAGGTGCTTCGGCCACCACGGCCGAGCATGCATTAACAGTAGAAATAAACCCTGGGAGGGGGCACCAACACCCAACCCTTCAAACTCCAAAGGAGCAAATGGAAAGGATTTAGGAGGAGCCGGAGCTCCTCATCCGAGAAATGCTCAAGTTGGCAAACAACCCCGAGTGCAAAACACGAGGAGAAGCTAAGAGCATGCCGGGACGAACCAGAAGTAGCCAGGAGCTAGCAAGCAAGCAGGCCATCCCGCGCAACCTAACATCCGTACCTCCTTCGATGCTCTACCCAACGCAGAAGCAGCATAAAAAAGCATAAAGGATACCTTCGAAAGCTTGGAATCCGACCAGGCAATGGCGGACCCAACAACCCCCCCCCCCCCCAAGGCCCCAGGCAAGGCAAGGCAAGCCCAACGGCCAAAACTCGCCCTGAGAACCCTCTTGGAGTAACCAAATTTTGGCTACAGGTCGAAACCTCCTCATCAGACATATCTTTCGGCCTTTAACGCAAATTCGTTCGCGGCATTGGAAACGACCAATTCAGAGGAGGAAGACCTCAAGCTTACTCAGGAGGAAACGGCCGAGTGATGGGTTTTTCAAGCGAGCAGAAAGCAAGCTCCCAGATTTGTCTCGCCTGGGAAAGCTCTGCCCCCCTCTCCAACCCACACCCCAACGCAAGATTGCGCATCAGGAAGCAGAAGAAAGAGAACCCTCTCAGAGGTACACAACTCTTTCTTTACCTCTTTGGGTATCTTTGTACCCTCAGGAGAAGAATTTGCTAGAGCAAAAATCTGGCCAGTTTTGTCTAGGGAAAGAGACAACTAGAAGGAGATTCTAGTCAATGTCAGGAGCAACGACTTGCCAAACCTTCCACTCCACATGAGATGCATGAGTGCATCCCAAGAGGAATGGACCCCGGTGTCGGCCCTTGAAGATCTAACCAGAAGCGTCAAGTCGGAGCTTGAAAAAAAGATCCTCAGATTTAGTCTAAGCCTCAAGGGACGCCTCGCACTCGAATGGAGCTGGCAAGAAGACTAGGCCAGGGGAGGTTGGGAATGCACGATCCTAGCTCACATCAACACGGGCCTCAGCGGCATCAGCGCTCAAAAAAGAAAGAACCTCCACTGGAGGAATAACGAGCATGAATAACGACGTGGTCTTCGCGGGCCCGGCACACGGCCTATTACTGAAGACGGGCCCCGCAAGCACGGACCGCCAAACGTGCAAAAGCACGTTAGCAAGTTTGCTGGCATCTCCACAAGCGGCCAGAAAAAAGAAGAGGTATGTAAAGCTCGACCTTTCGACCCTCGTTCCTTCAAACTCATCAGACCTCTTCCAGGCCTCACAGTCCCGGGAGGACACTGGTCAAGGAGACCAAGAGATCGCTCGTTACGAACACATGGGAGCAATTGGCCAATCGACCGCCCAAACGCACTTAGATCATGTCTGAATGACCTATAACAATCGTCTCCCTCAATGTGAGGGGATTAGGGAAGGACTCAAACAAGCAAAAACTCATCAGGACTTGGCTGGCCTCCCTCCAGAATCCGCCCCAGATTTCTTCTCATACAAGAACATCACCTGGACGAACAGGGAATTGGCAACTCGACAAGGGGTCTCGACTTCTAGCAAGGGAAGTCATTCTGGAACCCCGGAATCCCAATGGGATCATCTCAGCGAACCAGTGCAAGGACCGCCATTCTAGTGGACAGAATGACGGCCCCACTCGTCAAAGAGGACAAAATCCTAATAGAAGGAAGGGTTCAATATGTAACCCTCCACCTCTTGGACAATTCAGAGCTAACTATCGTTAACACTTATGCTTTAAAAACGTCCAGAAGCAGGGCCCCCTTGTGGAGAAGGATTAGCGAGGCTAACTTCACAGCCAACCACACCATAATTGGAGGGGACTTCAACCACTTCGAAGAGATGGGAACCAGAGGCACGACCGGGCAAAGGGGAATGCACAGGAGAGAATCAACCACCTGGCATCAACTGACTCTTCAGTACGGATTCACCGATGCTTGGACCCTCGATAGTTTCAGGAAGATGTCCAAAAAGGAATTTACGTATGACAATGGGAGAAAGGGCCGGGGGTCGGCCGTCTCCAGAATAGACAAATTCCTTGTCTCTCAAGAGCTGGATGCCACGGGGGGAAGAATAGAAGCCGCCCCCTCAATCCGGAGGATCTCCGACCACTCGCCCCTCGTGTTGACCATCTGGGGATCCACCTCCGCCCCGCCCATACCTGCCACCTATTTTGACACAGCCCTCTTGAAAGAGGAAGAGAGCAGATCAGCCCTCCTCGACCTGTGGATAGGTTCCCAGCCCACACCCAGTCAGGACGCGGAATGGCCAGCCTGGCTGGAGGCGACCTCAGGAAGGGTGCTCCAATGCAACATCAAAATCGCGCGGGAAAAAAAGAAGACGAAGGGGGCCAGAATCAGAAGCCTCCAACAAAAAATCAGGCTGGCAGAGGTTCAGCTGCAAAGAGACCCCAAAGACGAGCCAGCCAGGGAAATCCTCATGGTGGCACAGGGCCACCTGGCCGACTTACTCCAAGAAAAGGTCGCAAGGAACCACCAGCTTAGCTCGGCCTCCTGGTTCAGATATGGGGACACGTGTTCTAAATGTTTCTTCGATTTTCACCGAATCGGGAAAAAGCGTACGCCTTTCAAAGAGCTCAAAACCGAGGGGGGAGACATCACGGGCCAGGAGGACCTGGCCCACTATGTCCGATCCTTCTACGCGCGCCTGTACACCTCAGAGGCCAGCGCGCCCGGCACATCGAAAGCCCGGAAGGTATGCTGGGATATCACTCCAGCCCGGGTTTCCAACGTGGCAAATGAAGAGCTCACAAAAGAGCTCACACTAAAGGAAATCAAGGAGGCCATCGCGGCAATGCCAAAGGACAAAGCGCCGGGATGCGATGGCATCTCGACGAAATTTTTTCAAGAGCTAATAGAAGAGATTTCCCCGACCTTGCTTTAGGCATTTTCGACAATGCTCAGAAGGGGGGAGACATTAGAGTGGACCAACAAAGGTCTCATTACGCTGATCCCCAAATCGGGAGACCACGCCAAGATAGGGAACTGGCGATCGATCACGCTCTTGGGGAGTCTGTACAAGATCTTGGCCAAAACATTGGCCAGGAGACTACAAGACCTCCTCCCGAACGTGATCAGACCTAGCCAAACGGGTTTCGTCGAGGGCCGAAGCATCCTCGACAACACCTTTCTGGCGCAATAAGCCCAAAAGTGGGCTAAAGAAAGCAATCAGGACTTAGTCCTCTTGCTTCTCAACTTCGAAAAGGCCTTTGACAGAATCGAGTGGAGCTTCCTTTTTGAAGCTTTAGCAAAGCTCGACTTCTGCCCGAAATGGATATGTTGGGTGAGCTCCCTCTACACCTCGGCCTCGTCAACCATCAAGTTGAATGGAGTAGAAGGGAGCGCCTTCCCTCTCGCCAAATCGGTGAGACAAGGTTGCCCCCTCTCGCCATATCTCTTCATCCTGGCGACGGACGTCCTAGGACATATGTTGGACGACCCCCGCTTTGGTGTGGAGGGCCTGACCCTCCCGGGAGGAAGGAAGATCAGGGACCAAACTTTCGCCGATGACACGGCGCTCTACTTCCAAAGCACGTGCGAAAATATGGAAAGAACCCAGAAGGTTCTAGACATATTTTGCAAAGCTTCCGGAGCGAAAGTCAATTGGAATAAAACAGCCGTGATTTGGGCCAACAAAAGGGAAAAAGATTGGGAATGGGGCCAGGAAGTGGGCCTTCAGTGGATCCCGGAAGGCAAAGGGGTGAGGTACTTGGGAATCCAAGTCGGATTCCACCTCCCCCCCGAAGCCAACTTCAGCAAAATGGTCACGGCCCTCAAGGGCAAACTAATTAACTGGAGCACCTGCCGACTCTCCCTAGCAGGGAGAATCCTCGTTGTAAATCAAGTGCTTCTTGCCTCCATGTGGTACATGGCGGCGGCCTGGAACCCGAACCCGGCCATGTGTAGCCAAATTCGGGGGATCGTGAGAAATTTTATCTGGAGCGGGAAAGCTTCCAACACCAGGGCAAAAGTAAAATGGGAAACCCTGGTCCTCCCCACCGCCCAGGGAGGACTGGGAATCATCAATCCGAAGGTCCAATCCGAAGCTCTCTTAGCAAAGCTCCTTATCAGGGGCCTAGAGCTAGGTGGAGAGCCATGGAAAGAGCTTCTGAAACACATGGCCAATCAAGTAAGGCTCCCGGTCCACGGGCTAGGCCCCTCCATGCAGGATATCAACTGGATGTTTGCCACCACGAAACTCAAAAGACCTCCCACCTCCCTGTGGAAGAGCATTCTCCACACTTGGATGAGTGTGAGGTTGGGGCTCTGCAAATCAGAACCAACCAACTCAGCTAAGACCCTCAGACAACCAGTCTTTGGGAACCCTCTTATTGTGAACCAAGAAGGCAA
>Ga0116231_10007028_pt1 | contig 20973 bp, 19 predicted proteins | sample S1TSphgellanicum_2_FD_89695 | JGI IMG/M metagenome (GOLD analysis project Ga0116231, IMG submission 89695) | Host-associated microbial communities from peat moss isolated from Minnesota, USA - S1T2_Fd - Sphagnum magellanicum MG | ecosystem: Host-associated > Plants > Peat moss > Unclassified...
AAGTGCGCAGCAGCAGAATCACCAGCGGGAACTGCATCGGCGGAATGCCGATCAGCAGCCCGATGGCAAAGAACCACAGGAAGGCGACAATATCATCCAGCACATGATTGCGGTCGTCGGACCAGAAGGTCATCTGCCGCTGTGCGTGATGCACCGCATGCAGCGCATACCACCAGCCGAACCGGTGCGAGAGCCGGTGCCGCCAATAGTCGGCGCAATCCAGGATCAGCACATAGATGCAGAACGTCAGCACCTGCCGCCCCATCAGGAACGGGACCAGACCCTCCAGCGTCGGCGGCACGTAGCCGGCGTCGGTCAGCACGCCGGAGAGCCAGACCTGCGCCTCATAGAAAAGCACAAAAGTCACCAGCGGCATCACGCCGATGCGCGAAATCAGCGTATAGACGACATCCACGCCGACCGCCTTCGCATCCGGCCAATGCTCTAGCCGCCGCCACCGCTCCAGCGGCACGCAGATGGCGAACATCACCGCCACCTGCGCCACGCCATAGAGCGCGAACAGCAGCCAGCCATACGCAATATCCTCCCACTGCATCATGTCCGCGTCATAGAGCAACGGCACCAGGGCGGTTTCGTAAATCCATCCAGCGAGCGCGTCGAAAGGGTCGGTCATGATGCAGAACTCTACCATATCATCCACGACGGCGGGCAAGAGATTGCAATTCTGCGACATGACGCCAAGCACTGGGCAACGGAGGGCCGTCCGGCGGGTTCAACCCGCATGGCAGGGAGACAGCGTCATGAGCAACACCCGTGACTGAGCGCATATTGATCGTGGAGGATGATTTTCTGGTGCGGCTCACCCTGTCCGAAGCCCTGTCCAGCGACGGGTTCGACGTGGTGGAGGCGGAGAATGCCGAAGCGGCGCTGGCCCTGCTGCGCACCGACCCCACGATCGGCCTGCTGATGACCGACATGCAGTTGGGCGGCGGGCTGAGCGGCCAGGAGCTGGCGGCGGCAGCGCGGCAGCACCACGCCGCCCTGCCGATCATCTATATGACCGGCCGCCCCGACCTGGTGCAACCGCCGCGCGACGGCCGCGAGCGTGTGGTGCCCAAGCCGTATCTTCCCTCGGCGATCTGCGCGGCGGCCCGGGCGCTGATGGGAACGTAGGATGGGTCTCGACCCATCATAGCGGGCGCGAATTTCGCGCGGCCACGCCAAAGTGATGGGTCAAGACCCATCCTACGATCGACGGCAAACCAAGCCGCCGGGCCGGGGAATTTAACGCCCCCGGCCCGGCGCGCCTCTCAGTGCTTGTCGTCCGGGTGGCCGGCCGGATGCGGCGCCGCATGCGCTTCAGCATGCGCGGCCGGGCGGGGCGCTTCGGGGCGCGGTGCCGCCTCGCGGTGCGGCGCCTCGCGCGGTTCGGGGCGGGCTTCCGCCCGGACCGGCTCGGCACGCCGAACCTCGGCGCGCTCCGGTTCAGCGCGACGCGGCTCGGCGCGGACCGGCTCCTGACGCCGTGCCGCCTCATGCTCCACCGGACGCTCCGGCGTATGCACCGCCGGCATGGCATGCGCCTCCGGCCTCAAACCCTCATGCGCCTCCGGCGCGCGCGCGGTGGAAACCGCGTGCCTGTCCGCTCCAGGCGGTGTGGCACCCGCGCCGCGCAGCGCCGGCAGGGTTCTGCGCGACTCAGCCGCCTCGGCCGGACGCGAAACCTCGCCGGGGCGGCTCACCCCGCGCGCTTCCACGGGAGCCGTCGCCGGCCGCCCGGCGCCAGGCGCGCGCAAACCCGGCAAGCCGGCACGCGCCGGCGCCTCGCCGGGCCGCACACCCTCGGGCCCATGTCCGTGCCCGGCAGCCGCGGGCACCGCATGCACGTTCGGCGGCGGCGCCGCGCTCCGCAGAGCCGGCCCGTGGCCACGCAAGGCCTCTGGCCGGATCGCCGGCCCAGGCGCGGCGCGCCCCACCGCATGCGGCTCCGGCAGATGATACGCGGCGGCCGCGGCACGCGGCAGATTCGGCGTCTCGCGCGTCGGCGCCACAGGCGGCCGACCGAACACCGGATGCACCTGGGAGAGAGCCGCCACCGGCAGCGGCCGCGCAAACCGCGACCCGCCCTCGCCACGCACCATGGCGGACTCCGGCATCACCGTCGCATAGCGCGCATTGGCGAAATGCTCGACATTGACGTTGCGGATATTCGTCACGTTGTAGTTACGGATATTGGTCACGCTATAGCGGTTGATGTTCTCGAAATACCGCTGCGACACATGGTAGGCCGGATAATACGGCTCATTGAACCCCAAAGGCACCCAGCCGATGCCGCCACCGTGTCCAAAGCCGGCGCCGAAGGCCGCACCCGCCAGCAGCGCGCCGCCGACGCCCACGAAACTCACCAGAGCCGGCGAATAGACCGGGTAGCCGCCGCCATAGGCAATGCCGGGCGCGCCCGCGCACCAGCCCCAGCGGCCGCCATACTGCACCCAGCGCCCGTAATGGAACGGCGCGAAACCCCAGCTCGCATTATCCACCCAGTTCCAGCCCCAGGGCGCCACATAGGCCCAATGCCCGTCGCGGTAGGGCGCCCAGTCGGCGGGCACGTCGCGCGGATACCAGACTTCTCCGTACTGCTGCGTGGTCTCGAAACTGCCGGCTTCGGCCAGCGCCGTGCCGCCGGTCATGTAGCGCACGTCCTGCGGCAAGTGCGCGACCTGCTGCTGCACCTGCTGCGCCTGCTCAAGCTGCGTGCGCAGAAACTGGTCCTCCTGCATCGCGCCCACGGTACCCGTAAATGAGTCGGCGCCGTCGATCGTCGCCGTCTGGCCAGGCCCGACATCCAGGGACACGCCGGTGCCCTCGATATGCGCAGCCCCCTCGACCACAGTGACGGTGGTGGCATCATTGGTGTCGCCGGCGACCAGCTCGTAACGGCCCGGCGTGCTGATCTGCACCTGGCCGCGCGGCGTATCGATGGCGACGGTCTGGCCGTCCGGCAGGCTGGGGAGGTTGAGGAAACTCGCACCCTGCGCTTCGGTGGCGGCGATTTTGCTCGTATCCAGCGCGCTGATTTCAAATTCGGTCGAGCCCGCCAGCACCACGCTGTCGTCGCCGATCTGCAGGGCGGTGTGTGCCGTCGGTTCGGTCCAGAACCCATCGCCGTTGGTGACCGGGTAGTTCACCGTGGCCGCGGCCCAGTTGGTGTCGCCGGCGGCGTGGAAGGAGACGGTGCCCGAGACGTCCGACACGCGGCCGGCAATCGCCGGCGGGTCGCCGCCCGCGGCGGCATCGGCTGGTGCATCTGGCGGGGGCGCCGGCTGGGCGAAGGCCGGGACCGTCGATGCCAGGGAAAGGCTGGTGCTGGCCAGCCACAGGCTGACCCTGAACAGCCTGGATGTTACGCGCATGATCGCTCTACTCCAATTCCGTGCGCGTCCACCTCCCCTGAGCGGGCAGGATCGCGGCACGCCGTGATTGAACCCGCCAACCATGGCGGGAATAGGTGCGGCCGGGTAACGCCACGTTACCGGCCCGGTTTTCGGGCCGGTGACATAGTGTGACGCAGGCATTTGTACTGCTGACTTCGCGACCATCATCGCTCATGTAGCGTTCTGACGTCGAGCCGACGGTTTCGGCTGACAGGAGATGAACATGCTTTCACGGTTTCTGCGCCGCGCGGCCCTGCCCGCCGCGCTGCTGGCCGCATCGACTCTGGGCGGCTGCTATGCCTACCCGACCGGCCCTTACGGCAGCTACACCTATGCCGCCGGCGGCTATGCCTATCCGGGCTACCCGTACTACGCTTACGGATATCCCGGCTATATCGGCACCGGCCTGTTCGTCGGCGGCTGGGGCTATGGCTACGGCCACGGCTATGGCTGGGGTCATGGCGGCTGGGGCTACCGCGGCGGCATCGGCCATGGCGGCTGGGGCGGCGCGCGCGGCGGCTCGGTCGGCACCCATGGCGGCGTCGGCCACCCCGGCTATTTCCACCACTAGTCGATGTGCGGCGGGCTGACCCCGCCGCACAACTGTGTTCATGGACGACGAACCCGAACCCACCTCCCCCCGCGCCCTGCTGGCCGCCGCTGCTGTGCTGGTGCTGCTGGTGGGGCTTGGCCTGTGGCTCTCCGGCGTGCTCGGCTCGGCCAACAGCATCCAGGATTGCGTCGCCTCCGGCCGCACCAACTGCGCCCCGATCGACACGTCCGGCCATTGATGCGCGCCTCGCGCCATCCGGCCGGGGTGCTGGACGTTCGGCCGTAGGGTGGGCTTCAGCCCACCACAGCCTCGCGCGGAAGCGGCGAACGGTGGGCTGAAGCCCGCGCGCCCGATGCAACGGCACCCGTACTGATCGGGGCCCGCTACGCCGCGCAGTTCCGCCTGTTCTCCGGCCTGCCTTCAATGCCGCAACCCGCCGCGCATATGCTGAAGCCAAGCGCTTCTCTTTCGAAAAAAAGCAGAAAACTTTTGAAAATTGGGCCGTGGTGCTTCATCGCACGACAGCGAAAAGATTTTCGTCCTGTTGAAATATCCTCTTGCCCGAACTTGCGGATTCAGGAAAAGTTAATCGTTACCATACGCGCCGCCACCACAAAGAGCGCGCGAATCAGGAGGATTATGCCTTGAGACAAGCCCTTGCCCGCGCCTGCATGGCCGCATCCATTTTCATGCTCGCCGCACAACCCCAGGCCCTTGCCTGGGTCCGCAATCCCGCCGATACGCTGGCGGTCCTGCCCCCCGGCGCCACCGGGCCGGAGGGGCTGACCGTCGGCCCGGACGGCAACGTCTATGTCACCACCCTGGGTTTCAGCGCGTCGGGCCCGGTGGGCAACATCGGCCAGCTTTATGTCATTGCCCCCGACGGCACGCTGATCCGCCACGTCAACATCCGCCACAGCACGCCGACGCAGTTGGGCCTGGGGTTTCGCCCCGTCACCCATGAGCTGCTCACCATCGATGCCGGCGCCGGCGTGGTGCGCCGCGTCAACCCGATGAACGGCGCCTCCAGCGTATTCATGACGGTGACCGGCAATTCGCTGCTCAACGGCCTGGCCTTCGACAATGCCGGCAACACCTACGTCACCGACAGCGCGCAGGGCATCATCTGGGTAGTCGGCCCCAAGGGGGGTGCAGCCAGCGTGTGGCTGAGCGATCCGCTGCTGACCACCACGGGCGTGCCGGGTTTCGGCGCCAACGGCATCGTGTTCAACCACGATTTCACCAAGGCCTACATTACCAATACCGGCAACCGCACGATCGTCAGCGTGCCGGTCAGCAACGGCCAGGCCGGCACGCCTTCCGTGTTCGTCAACAGCATCAACGGCCCGGACGGGCTGGCCATGGACGCGGCCGGGAACCTGTGGGTCTGCGCCAACCAGAACGACGAAATCGTCGTGCTGGATCCCTCCGGAAAGGCGATCGGCCGGATCGGCGATTTCTATGGCGTGGTCAACGGCGTGCCGCGCGGCCTGCTCTATCCCGCCTCGCCGGCGTTCAGCGCGGACGGGAAAACCCTGTTCGTCTCGAACGTCGCGCTGGACCTGCGCATCCTGGGCGATGCCCAGTCGCCGATTTCCCAATATGCCGCAAAGGTGCGCCGCTACACGGTCTCGCAAATATCCACGAAGCTGGCCCCCATCCCGGGAGGCTGATGATCAAAAGTTTTTTGCTTCTTTTTTTCAAAAAAGAAGTGCTTTCTTGTCCTTCTTGAATCCGTAGGGTGAGCTTCAGCCCACTACGTCCGCCCGCGGCACGGCGGGCTCAAGCCCACCCTCCTGTTGAATTGCCTGCCTCAAGACAGATAAGGCGCCAGGCGCGCCGCAAGCTCGGCGCTGGAACCCTCCGACGGAAACGGCGCCAGATAATGCCCGTCCGGCGCCATGAGGTAGATCACCGAACTATGGTCGATCACCCCGTCGGCCGGCGCATGCGCCATGCTGACGACGCGGTATGCGTCCGCCACCCGGGCCAGCGCGTCCGCCGGGCCGGTGAGGCCGAGCAGCGAAGGCGCGAACCGGGCCACATAGCGCCGCAGCACCTCCGGCGTGTCGCGCGCCGGATCGAGCGTAATGAACAGCGGCTGCACGCGGCGCGCCGAGGCCCCAAGTTCTTCCAGCGCGCCGGTCATGGCGGCAAGCGTAGTGGGGCAGACATCTCGGCAATGGGTGTAGCCGAAGGTCACCAGCAGATATTTTCCGCGCAAATCGCGGTCGGTGACCGGCCTTCCGTATTGATCGGTGAGCGCGAACGGGCCGCCGACCGCAAGCGGTCTTGCCGCCTCGCCGGTGAGCCAGAGCAACCCGGCCGCGAGCAGCAAAATCCCGGCGGCGGCAGCGGCCAGGCCGGCGAACGCGCGCCGCTGCCGGGGGCCTTGGTGTTTGCTGCGCATGGCGCCTACATCGGCATGTTCATGGACATGGGCATGGGCGCCTGCGGCGCCAGCCGATGGGCGCGCATGGCGGCGAGCGCAGCGGCCAGCGCCTTGGGATCGTTCCAACTGTCGGCAGCGCCGGGGCGCTGCACGGCGCGCAGCCAGCCGTCGGCATCGATCAGCAATTGCGTGCCCGGGGGCAGCGACGGCGCGGTGCCGGCCGCGATCGCATAGGCCTGCGGCACCGACGAATCATAGGTCATGCACACGCCCGGAACAGGCACAGGGCTGGCGGTGGCGAAGATCGTCATCATGCCTGGTTGCGGTCCAATCATGCCGGTGCCGCCCAGAATGAGCCGCACCGGCCGCCCGCGCAAGGCGTCGAGTTTTTGCGTCCTGGTGCCGCATTGCAGGTCGAACACCGGGGCCTGCAACGGCGGCATCCAGTTGCCCATGCTCTGCATCATCGTGCCGGCATTATGCGCGCGCACGTAGTCGATGAGTGCCCAGCGCTCATCCTCGGACAGATCGCCGAATGCCGGCATGGCCAGGCCGCCGCGCGGCGCTGCGATGCCGTCGGTCAGCCAATGGAACAGATCGCCATCGCTGTGCATCCAGAGATGGCCGGCGGTCAGGTCCGCCGGCGGCACCGGCAGCGTGCTCGCCAGCTTCCCGTCGCCATGCCCCTCGGCGCCGTGGCAGGCGGCGCAGTGTGCGGGGTACAGCGAGGCGCCCTGCGCTATGCTCCGGGTGCTGAAACCGGTCGGCGAGCGGAAAAAACTGTAGGGATTCGCCGCCACCAGCAACAGCGACAAATGCGGCACCGCGAACCAGCCGATCACCCAAGCCGCGATCACCGACGCCACGCGCAGGCGCCGCGCAAGCAGGCTGGCGGCCACCAGCACCAGGGCGCCGGCCAGCGCGAGCGCCGCTTCGATGACCTCGCGCCGGAAATCCGCATCCTCGCTGATCGTCACCAGACTGAAACGCTCGGCGAACGGCCACATCGGTTGCAGATGCATCGCCGGCGGCAGTTCGCTCAGCACCACGGCGGCGATGACGATGGCGAGCGCGAATCCGGTCTGCACGCCAATGCTGCGCAGCAGAACACGCCGCGCTGCCGCAGGGTCGTCATGCAGCAGGGCCGGCGCGAAGCGGTAGCGGTTTGCGCAGGCAAAGCCCAGGAGCACGCCGGACAGCGCGAGCTTCACCAGCACCATCAGCCCATAGGCGGTGCCGACGAGACCGGCGATGCTGGTGACGAGAACAATGCCCTGGAACAGCGCGGAGACGACCAGGGCGGCAATGCACCATTGGCCGAGCGGCGAGAAATAGCGCGCCGCGGTGGCGCCGGCGCGCGGCGGCGCGTCACGCACCACCAGCAACAGCGGCATCAGCCCGCCGAGCCAGGCGCCGGCGCCCAGCAGATGCAGAATGTCGCAGCCGAGCAGGAGGCTGGGTCCCTCATACATCGACGCGGCATGGCTATGCCCCGCCTGAAGCGCCAATGCCACGGTGGCAACACCGAGTGCCACGCGCTGCCGCAGCCCCGTATCGCGCCGGCCGATCACTAAAGACAGGATCAGCAGCGCGGCAAGCTGGCCGGCAATGACATGGCCGAACGCTGTTTTCAGCAGCACCGTCGGCACCGCCGCGAATGTTTCCGCAACCGACTCCGCATCGGCCATGTAACACGCCTGCACAACGAGCCAGGCCAGGCCGCCGAGCACGCCGGCGGCGACGCTGGCCTGGGCGAGCCCAAGCAAGCGCCGCTTCAGCCCGTCCGCACACTCTTGCGGCATGCAGGCGAAGGCTTTCGGTGCCACAAGATTGCGGAACACGAGTGTGCCGAACGCCGACAGCAGGGCGGTCACCGCAACGTCGCGGGCGGCTGCGAGAGCAAAGCCGCCCTGCAGATCGAGGCCTGACACCATCATGATGTTGTCCTTATTGCGCGACGGTAAACTTGAATTTGCCCTGGGTCTTGTGGGTATCGACCGAGGTGACGTGCCAGATCACCGTGTACGTCCCCGCCGAGAGTTTCTTGAGCGGCACGGCGAATTTTGCCGGATCGCCGGCCGCCGTGTGCGGCGCGCCGTCATCGACGCGCGCGCCGGATGCATCCTCCACTTCGATACGCGAAAAATCCGGCTCCACGCCCTGGGTGAAGGTCAGCACCACTTCGGCAGGCGGCGCCGCTATGGTGCTGCCCACCCGCGGTAGCGCCGAATCCAGAAAAGCATGGGCAAAGGCTGGGCCTGAAGCCGCCAAGAAGGCGGCAGCGATGATGGTATGTCTCACGTGTCTCTCCATAATCGTAGGATGGGTCTTGACCCATCATGACGCGCGCAAATCATTGTGCGCCTGAATGGCGCCGGCCAGGCGGGGGGGGATGGGTCAAGACCCATCCTACCGGAACATCTCCAGCAAAGGCGCGCCGATCCCATGCGGATAAAGATCATCCAGGAACACATGCACCTGGAAGATAAACCCCACATTCGTCCCCGCCGCCTTGTTGGCAGGTATCAGCGCTTCAAGACCAACCTGATACCAGGTGCGCAGATAGATGACGCCAGGTGCGACCGTCCATGTGGTCGGTGAATTGCCCGGCGAGGTGGCGGGAGATGTCCAGCCGATTTCCACCAGCGGAATCAGATGCGCGAACGGCTCCGGCAATCCGTAATCCTTGATCTGCGCTTGCAGATACGGAATGCTGTATTGGATCGACAGCCCGCCGATCCATTGGTTCGGATTGCCGGTGTTGGGCTCCGGCAGCGATTTATAATATTTGTCGGAAATAGCGTAGCTCAGCTCGCCGGTGATCGCGACCGGCTGGAGCGCCGGGAGCGCCACCTCCTCCAGATCCTTGCCGAAATAGACGGTAGGCGCGGTGTTGCCGTGTTCGTCCGAGCCGATATGCGATGTGCCGGTGCGGCCGAACTCGCGGATCACGCCCAGACCAAACTGAAAATCATGATCCGGGCTGAGGCATTTCGCCCATTTCGCGGTGACTGTGACATCGTCCCAGCCGGTTTGCGTCTTCGCATGGTCGATCTGGTTGATGTTCCAGTCATCGTTGAAGGCGAAGCCGATATCCTCGGTCAGCCGCTTATCATATTCGAACTGGATGCTGGTGTCGTGGCTCGGGCCTGGGCCGCCGTCAGCACCCGAGCGGGTATAGACGATTTGCGGCAAGGTGACTTCGTCGGCAACGCCGGGGTCGTCGAGCGTCAGCGTCACGGGAAAGACGCGGCTGCCGCAGACGGCATGGGCGAGGGCGTGGGATGCGTGCAGGGCGCCGGCGCACAGCAGTGCGGCGGCCGGATGGAACCGGGTCATGGAGGGGCCTGTCGTGCGTGAGTTCAGTCAGGCGTAGGGTGGGCTTCAGCCCACCTCTGCCCGCGGTGTACGTGGTGGGCTGAAGCCCACCCTACGCATCAGACGGCAGGGGGCCCTGTCGGGTAGGCGGTGCGGAACGGCGCCGCCGGCGGGGCGCGTATGGATGCAGGCCCGGCGAAGCGGATCGCCACCGGCAGCGGAACCGGCGCCGCCACGATGGGCGCCGGCAGCAGCCCGGCGTGGGCAAACGCCGCCGCAAACATGCAGAACGCCGGCACCGCCGCATGCCGGTGCGGCGCCGCGGGCGCATGGTCCGAGGCCGGAGGCGAGACGCACATCACGCCGACGGCCTGCAAGCTCCGCGCGCCGGCAGCCTGGTCCGCCAGATCGGCGGCACCGAGCGCGACCTGGCACGCCAGCGCCAGGACGAGCATGGGCAGGCCGAACAGCCTGGCCCAGACTCCCGCGCGCTCGTTACGTGCTTGCATGCAACTCAGGCTAGCAGAATGGCGTCATGGGGCAACGGTAAAACGGTAGCTGCCCCGCGACCGGTGGGTATCCACCGCGACCGCATGCCAGGTCACCGTGTCCAGGAGGCGAGCAGCGTGACCACCGCCTGAGCCGACATGCTCCGCGCGTCCGCGAGGGCAAACACATCGTTGCGGTTCAGCACGGTCCCGTCCGCCGTCACCACCAGAACGGTCGGCGCCGCCGTCAGCTTCACGCCATAGGTCGCCGCAATATCCTTGTTCTTGGTGAAGCGCCCGACATCGATATAGACGGTCTCGAAATGCTGCGCCGCCCACGCATGCACCTGCGGCAGGTCCAGCACGCCGGCCAGCATGCGGCAATCGGGGCACCAGTTGCCGCCGAAATCCAGCAGCACCTTATGCCCGGACGCGCGGGCGGCAGCGAAGGCGGCGGCCACGGAAGCATGCGCATCCGCCGCCTCGTCATACGGGTGCGCCACGGGCGTCGCCTTGCCGGGCGGCACCATCGGCACCGCAGCCGGCACCGCAGCCATCAGAAAAACCGCCGCCAGCGCTGAATAGATCTTCGTCAAATCACCCTCCCGCAAACTCAAAGCTGAAGCGCGTCATATGACACAGACTTTGTACGGCGGGAAAGCGAAGCCTCCCGCCCTACAGCAACTGCAACCCCTTGATGGAAGAGAGTTCCGCCCCGTCGAGCGCCGCCCGGATGCGCGCATACAAGGGCCGGTCCTGCGCCGTCAGCGCCGCCAGCCGGTCGAGTTCCGCCGCGGTCAGCGCCTCCCGCGGCAGCACCACCGGCGACGCCACGGCAGGCGGCGGCGTCCTGGTCTCCCAGGTTCGGGTGATCCATTCGTCGTAGCGGCTCAGATCGGCAATCTCGATGTTGGTCACCGCGCAGGCCTCCAGCGCGCCCTGCGTCGTCCCATCGCCGAGCGCATGGCAGATCGGGTCGGCATCCGCAAACGCCGCCAGCACCTGCCGCGCCACCGGCACCCAGGCCTGCGCATCCGCATCCTCGGGCAAGCCGCCGAGCCGGTTGCGCCAGCGGGTGATGCCAGCAGGTTCATCGGCCGCACGCGCCCGCAACGCCTCCACGATGGCATTCACCTGGCTCAGGATGATCGCCTCCGGGTCGCGCACAATCGTAAACAGCCGGTCGCCCGCGCGGTAGGGCGGCAGCTCCATCGTCCAAGGTAGCGAAGGCGGGGGCATCGAAGACGGGGGTAGCGAAGGCGAGGGCATCGACCCGGCCTCCGGCGCCGCAAACGCCGGCGGCCGATAGTAAGGTGCCAGCCGCGGCTGCTCCAGCATCACCGTCCGCGTGCTCAGAAACCGGGCCAGCAGCAACCCCAGCATGGGAAAGAACGCCGGCCCAGGCCGCGGCGTCGGTGCAGCAATTTCATCCGCAAACACCGGATGCATCAGCCTGGCCGTGGCCAGGAAATGACTGCCGGCGCAGCGCGGAATGCGCACATACAGCAGCCGGACTTTTTCCGGATAGGCGGTCAGGATACGCTGCGCCAGCAGGCGGCGGAATTCGACGCTGAAAATGAGCGCAGACAAATGCTTGCGCGCATCATACTCGCCCTCCAGCGCGCGCAGCTCCGCCATCGTCGGCCAGCGGTTCAGCGCCACGAAGATCAGCCACCCCGGCGTCGCATCCCGCAAATCCAGCGACCGCAGCAGGCTGATCCGGCTCGCCTCGCCCCCCATGGCGGAGAACACCTCCAGCAGGTCGCGTGGGCGCTCGGGCAGCGGCCTGCGCACGGGAAGGATGCGCTGGGCGTCCTGGCGGAACAGCGGGTCGCCGATCAGGCTTTCTATCAGGGAGGTCATGACGGGCATCTTAGGGCATAAAAACGACCCTGTTTTTGTTCTTTTTTGAAAAAAAGAACCAAAAAACTTTTGGTTATTTGACACCACCGAGGGGTAAGGCGATATCGCGCGACTTCCTGACCAAAAATTTTCATGCAGAGTGTTTCGCCGATGTCCGTCATCGCGTTCATATTTCCAGGCCAAGGGAGCCAGACCGTCGGCATGGGCCGCGACCTGGCCGCCGCCTTTTCTGCCGCACGCGAAGTCTTTGAGGAAGTGGACGAGGTGCTGGGCCAGCGCCTCTCCAAACTCATGTTCGAAGGCCCGGCCGACGCGCTGACGCTCACCGAAAACACGCAGCCCGCCCTGATGGCCATGTCGCTCGCTGTCGCGCGCGTGCTGGAACGCGAGGGTGGGGTGCGAATCGCCGAACGGGCGGCGCTGGTCGCCGGCCATTCGCTCGGCGAATATAGCGCGCTGGCGGCCGCGGGCGCGCTCCCGGTGGGCGTGGTGGCAAAACTGCTGCGCCTGCGCGGCCAGGCGATGCAGGCCGCCGTGCCGGTGGGCGAAGGTGCCATGGCCGCCCTGCTGGGGGTCGAGCTGGCACAATGCGACGAGATCTGCGCCGAAGCGCAGATCTGGCGCCGCGAGGGCGAGGCGGATGTGCGCCAGGTGGTCTCGCCGGCGAACGACAACGGCGGCGGCCAGGTGGTGATATCCGGCCACCGCCAGGCGGTGGAGCGCGCCTGCGACATCGCCCGCGCCCGCGGCGTCAAGCGCGCCATGCTGCTGCCGGTCTCCGCCCCCTTCCATTGCGCGCTCATGGCCCCGGCCGCCGACGCCATGGCGGAGGCGCTGGAGGCGGTCGATCTGCGCGCGCCCCTGGTGCCGCTGGTCGCCAACGTCACCGCCGCCAAGGCCACCGAGCCTGCCGAGATCAAGCGTCTGCTGGTCGCCCAGGTCACCGGCACGGTGCGCTGGCGCGAGAGTATTCTCGCCTGCGGCGACATGGGCGTGGAGTGTTTCGTCGAACTCGGCGCCGGCCGTGTGCTGAGCGGCCTGGTGCGGCGCATCCTGCCCGACGCCGCCGCCCATGCCGCCGCCACCCCCTCCGAAATCGAAATTTTGCTGAAGGCGCTCTGAATGTTCTCTCTGCAAGGGCGCCCTGCCCTGATCACCGGCGCGTCGGGCGGCATCGGCGCCGCCATTGCCCGCGCGCTGCACGGCCAGGGCGCGGTTGTCGCCCTCTCCGGCACCAGGCGCGACGCGCTGGAGGCGCTCGCCGCCGAACTCGGCGAGCGCGCCCACGTCTGCCCCGCCGACCTGCGCGAGCCCGGTGCGGCCGACGCGCTTGTCACCGCGGCCGAGGCGGCATGCGGCCCGCTGCACATATTGGTCAACAACGCCGGCCTGACCCGCGACATGCTGGCGCTGCGCATGAAGGACGAGGATTGGTCCGCCGTCATCGACGTCGATCTGGCCGCCCCGTTCCGCCTCTCACGCGCCGCGCTGAAAGGCATGCTGCGCCGCCGCGCCGGGCGGATCGTGCAGATCGGCAGCGTCGTCGGCGCCACCGGCAACCCCGGCCAGGCCAATTACGCCGCCGCCAAGGCGGGCCTGGTCGGCATGACCAAGGCGCTGGCACAGGAAGTCGGCAGCCGTGGCATTACGGTGAATGTCGTCGCCCCCGGCTTCGTCGAGACCGCCATGACCTCGGTGCTGAACGAGTCGCAGAAATCGCGCCTGATGGACGAAATTCCCCTCGGCCGCATGGGCACCCCGGCCGACGTCGCGGCGGCCGTCGTGTATCTGGCGTCCGATGAGGCCGGCTGGGTGACCGGCACGACGCTGCACGTCAACGGCGGCATCGCGATGGTCTGACGCCCATGCGGCGCTGGTTTTCCGCGTCCGGGCGTCTTATATCGTAGCTCGCAAGGAGGTCCCCCATGCCGAACGATCTCGCCCCCGACGTAAAACCTGTCACCGATGAGTTCGAACTCGATGAGGGCGTAAAATTTTTCCTGCGCGAGTTCGACGCCATGATGGCGCGTCTGGACGTCAGCATGGCCGCTAATCTGGCGGAGTTGAAAGCGCTGCAACTCCGGATGAGAAGCCGGCCCGGTTACCGGCCGGGTTAGAGTACCAGTGGCCGTTTGGGATGTCCTCGCGCATTTGTGGGCGATCGGCCGCCGATTTGAGCAATTTGACAAATTCCAGGAGGAAACGGTCTCGACACTGAAAGATGTCGAGGCCCGCCTGGATGCGCTCGAAGACCGCATGACACGCATGGAAGCGCGCCAGGGCGAGCTCGTCACCGAGGCGCGCGCCGCGGCCGGCATTGCCGCCACGGGCCTCGCAAGCTCCGTCATCTCCGACGTGGTGACGCGCGTAACCCGCATCGAACTGCGCCAGGACGATTTGCACACGCGCCTGCCGCCGGCAAGATAGAGCAAGTGGGGACGTCGTAACGCGGAGGTCGTAGGGTGGGCTTCAGCCCACCATGCCAAAACCGCCCGGATTATGATGGACGGAAGCCCAGCCTAAAGACGCTCAAATAGTTATGATCGTATAATTTTCACAGTTTTCTTGCTCCGGTATCAGATCAGATCGCGCGGGATCACACTCGTCCTGCTGCGTTTGAACACGGATTTGTCGTGTTCGAATGCCTCCAGCGTCTCCTCCACGGTAAACGCCGTCGCGGTGGAGGAAAACCGGCTTGACGCATGCACGCGGCAATCCCAGTCGCCGCGCTTGAAACCGCCGGTGGCGGCGATTTCCCACACGCCTGCATTGGGATGGCCCTGCTGCACCGTCAGCGTCTCATCCATGGCGGCCATGCCCACCAGCGTGGTGCCGGTTTCCGGAATTGTGTAGCTGCCGCTCGGGGGCTGCTGGCGGACGGTGATTTTCCCCTGCGCATCCGGCCCCGTCACCGTCAGCGGCATGCGGCCAGGCGTGCGCGCCTCGCCGGGGGGCAGAACCGGCACATCGAAGGCATAGGGTTCATGCGTCGCGCGGCGCACCGGTAGCTCCAGGCGCGAATGCGCGAGGTCGATGGTAAGCGTAACGATCTCCGGCGACGGCCAGACCAGCGGCCACAGGCTTTCGGAAATCGCCAGGCGCATCCGGCTGCCTTTGCTGAAACGGTGAGCGATGGCGTTCAACTCGATCGCCACATCATAGAATTTGCCGGGCACGAGTGCCGTGGGCGTCACGTTGCTGTCGCGCTGCGTCAAATTCAGCAGACCGTCGGTAATCAGCCAGGATTTGCCGTCCGGATCGACGCGGCACAGGCGCAGCGCAAGTGCCGCCACCGGCCGGTTCGCCGCCACACGTATATGCGCCACCGGGTGGCCCAGAATATCGGTATGCCCGCTCAGAACATCGCTGTCGAACACAAGGGATTTGCGGTCGTCCGGGGTTTGCTCGCCAGGCAGGCCCTCGGGCGGGAAAGGCAGCCATTCGAGCTTTTCCAGCCCGACGATCTTGTCCGCAACATAAGTGATCGTGCCGGTGCTAGGGGTTTTGCCAAGCCGACCATGCGAAAGATGGAGCGTATATGGCGCCACATGCGCCGACGGCCAGTGCGCATCGGCGACCCATTGGCCAGGCAGATCAGGCGTCGTCGCCTCGGAGGCAGTGGCCGACGGCATGAAACTGCGCAGCGCAGGCTCTGCCATGATGCCGGTGTCCTCGCCGGCGAGATGCTGCTTCCACCAGCGCACCTCCTCAAAAATCCAGTCCAGCGCGGGGCCAGGTGTGCCGCCTTCAGGATAATTATGCGCCCAGGGCCCGACCAGCGCCTTGACCGGCGTCTTCGCATGTTCCAGCAGCCGGAAAACGGTATTGATATAAGTGTCTGTCCAGCCATCAACGATGAAAATCGGGCATTTGATCGCCGCATAATCGCCACTGACCGAGCCACGCTGCCAATACCCATCATTATGCTGATGGCGCACCCAGGTGGCAACGATATCGGGCGCCGATTCGAGCCGCTGCTGCCACATGCTGCGCCAGGCGGGGCCGACAATGGCCGGGTCCGGCGGCTGCGCCATCACCAGCTTGAATTGCGTGGCCCATTGGAAATTCGTCAGCCCCAGCAAGCCACCGATATAATGCGCGTCATCGGTGTAGCGCGTATCGGTGCAGCACATCGGCAGTATTGCCTTCAGCGCCGGCGGCGCCAGTGCCGCCACCTGCAACGTGTTGATGCCGCCCCAGGAAATACCGCGCATGCCGACGCGGCCGTTGCTGAATTTTTGTGCCGCCAGCCAGGCGATGATCTCCGCGCCATCCTCAAGCTCTGTCTGCAAATATTCATCGACGATGACGCCTTCGGAATCACCGCTGCCCCTTGCATCCACGCGCGCATAGCCGATGCCGTATTTGGCGAGCGCCTCGCCCCAGGCATTATCGTGATGCCGATACAGATCACGCTTGCGGTATGGGATATATTCCAGCACCAGAGGTGCGCGCGCATGCCCCTTCGGCAGCCACAGGCGCGCACTGAGGCGGATGCCGTCGCGCATCGGAATCCACGCATTTTCGATGATGCTGACATCACCTTGAGGCGGCAAGTGCCAGGCGGCCTGCGCCTTTTCCGGCTCGGAACGCGCGCTTTGCGCCACCAGTCCGGCGGCCGAGGCCAGCATCACGGCGCGGCGTGTCAGAGCCATAGGGCCTCCCGGTCGTTATCTTTGTAACCGGCGCAACTATCCGCCGTCCGCGCCGGACTGTCGAGCGGCCCAGCCGGCCGCGCTGAATGCCTTTTTGATATGAGGCGATGGGGTTTTTAGGTTTGACGGGCCGCGGCACGGCTGGACCAGTATCATCATCAACGGCGTCCTCAGGCACCATTTTCCGCGCTCACCATAACGTAAAAATTGTTTGTCCGGCTGGCGATATTGCCAACGCTCCAGCAGAGGCCTAGCCTCAAAGAATCGTATCGATAATGTCTTCGGACCAACGCACACCATGCAAATAACGTCCAGGTGCAGGATTTCCACTATGTCCAATCTCGCGTGCAACTGCCGCAACAGTTTGCTGATATCGACGATACTGACCGGCGTCGCGTTGAGCACCGGAACGGTCAGAGCGGATACGACAGACGGCACGCCATCCACCCCACCGGCGGTCAGGCTGGCGCAGGCGACAAATTCGCCGCCCGCGCCGGCAAAGCCGGTGCTGGAGGAGGTCACGGTCACCGCCAGCCGCAACGGGTCGGCGAACGTGCAGAATATTCCCATCGCCGTATCGGTCATCAAGCCGGAGGCGCTGGATCAATACGGCGGCACCGGCCTGCTGGATTACACGCAGACCGTGCCCTCCCTCTCGATCGAGGATTATGGTCCTGGCATCAACAAGATCACCATCCGCGGCGTCAATACCACCGGCCTCGATTACACCAACGTGCAGGACCGGCCGCTGGTCGCGGTCTATCTGGATGAGACGCCGATTTCCCTGCAATCGCAAAATCCGGACCTGAAAGTCTTCGATCTCAGCCGCGTGGAAGTGCTGCGCGGCCCCGAAGGCACGCTGTACGGCGCCGGCGCCATGGCCGGCACAATCCGGCTGATTACGCAAAAGCCCGATCCCACCAGCTATTTCGGGTCCGTCGAAAGCGTGATTTCCGGCACCGACGGCGGCTACGGCGGCGCCAATTACAGCCTGCGCGCCATGGGCAATTTCCCGATCGTGCAGGACAAGCTCGCCCTGCGCATCGTCGCCTACCGCGGCGACGATTCAGGATTCATCAAAAACATCGGCCTGGGCAAGAACAACCAGGACGACATCAGCGACCAGGCCCGCATCGCCCTGCGCTTCAAGCCAATCCCCGAACTGACGCTGGACGCGAGCCTGACTTACGAAAGCCTCTCCGCCGGCACCTACGATGCGTTCGCCGGCCTTCCCGCGTACACGTTCAAAAGCCTGGAGCCGGAGCGCACCAAGGATAATCTGCTGATCTGGAATCTTACAGGCACCTACAACCTGGATTTTGCCTCCGTTACCAACTCGCTATCCTTCCTGCGCCGTCGCAACGCCGATTACGCCGCCAACGAATATGGCGTGAATTCGTTCCTCTACGTGCCCTATGTCGGCGATTCCTATCCGATCCAGCCGGCGCTGGACGTGGTGCGCGACAACACCAGCGACCTGATCGACGAATTCCGCATCTATTCGAACGGCGACCGGCGCCTGACCTGGAACGCCGGCGTGTTCTATGAAAAATTCACCCGCGACTATTTCCAGGATCAGCCCGCCAGCAATTTCGATGCGTATTGGCAGAACATCGTCAGCTACCCCGGCTATAGCTCGACCGACGACGGCGCCTTCATGGGCAACGACGATTTCTCCGGCATCCAGGACGTCAACGAGCAGCAGGTCGCCTTGTTCGCGCAGGCGACTTACAAAATCCTCGACAACCTCAGCATCACCGCAGGCTGGCGCTATTTCGACTGGCACCAGAATTTCAACCTCTATTTCGGCGGCATTTTCGGTGCCAACCCCATCTCCTACGGCGGCGTTCCCGGTGCGCCGCTGACCGAGCAAGGCAAGGCGAATGCCACCGGCAACACGCCGCGCTTCGCGCTCGATTATCACATCACGCCGGATACGATGCTCTATGCCGAAGCCGCCAAGGGTTTTCGTTACGGCGGCGTAAACCAGCCCGTGCCGCAATCGATCTGCGGCACATATCTGGCGCAGCTCGGTCTGAAATCCGCACCGCTGCAATTCGGCCCTGACGAGCTCTGGAGCTATTCGCTCGGTGAAAAAAGCACGCTGCTCAACGACCGGCTCACGCTCGATATCACCGGCTTCCTGATCAACTGGAGCCATGTGCAAACCGAACAATATCTCGCCTGCAGCTATTATTTCGACGAAAACTTGGGCAATATCCAAAGCAAGGGCGTGGAGCTGGAATCCAACGCGAAAATCACCCCGCATCTGACGCTGTCGGTCAACGCCTCCTACACCGATTCCGCGGCCGACGGCGCGCTCACCGCCGTGCAGGCGCCAAGCGGATCGCCAACCCCCTATTCGCCCAAATATATCGCCAGCCTCTCGGCCAATTACACCGTGCCGCTGGAACGCGGCGGGCTGGATTTCGGCGTGCAATATAACTACCGCAGCAGCGAAGCCAACGCCTTCAGCATTCCGGAAGGTGCGGCCGGCGACGCCTGCCGCCCCAGCATCTATGCCGCCGGCTGCACCTATCGCACCTTCCCCGATATGCATACGCTCAATGCGGAGATCACTTACAAATTGAACGATTGGACCGTTGGATTATTTGCCAATAACATCGGAAGTTTCGATAAGATCACCAACGTTGGTGCGGCGCCGGCCGGGTCGCAGCAGCCGGGGGATATGATTTTTTATGCCCGGCCTATGACGATTGGGCTCCGGGTTAAGAGGGTTTTTTGATGCAGAAAGAAAGCAAGCACTTGTTTTTTGAAAAAAAGAAGCAAAAAACTTTTGAATCTTTATCGCGCACCTATCGGCCGGCATACGCCATGGTCCAAAAGTTTTTTGGTTCTTTTTTTCAAAAAAGAACATTCTTACTTGTCGCATGCACAACGATCGCCGCCGCCCCAGCCCGCCCAGGCGTTGATTCCCCAACGCTGGCGGCACTCGGCCCCTACGCCGTCGGCGTGGCCACGCTGGAACTCATCCAGCCCAACCAGATCGACATCGGCAAGGGCAAGCCCGAACGCACCGACCGCCATCTGCCCATGCGCGTCTGGTATCCGGCCCACGCCGGCGGCACGCCGATCATCTATCACTCCGCCCTCCCCGGCCCGGACGAAAAACCCGTCCCCTTCACCATTCCAGGCATCGCGGTAGCCGACGCACCGCCCGCGCCCGGCCATTTCCCGCTCGTCATCCTCGCGCATGGCTACAACAACACGCCGGAGGTGCTCGCCTGGCTCGGCGAGAATCTGGCCAGCAAGGGCTATGTCGTCGCCGCCCCCGCCTTCCACGACCCGCCGGCCTTCGGCGGCCAACGCATCATGCAATCCGTCGCGCGCCGGCCGCTGGACCTCGCATTCGTCGCCGCCGAGGTCAGGCGCCGCGCCGCCGCCGGCGAGAAACCCTTCGCCCAGGCCGACACGGACCGCATAGCTCTCGTCGGCTACTCCATGGGCGGCTACGGCGTGGTGACCGCCGCCGGCGCGCCCCTCTCGCCCGCCCTGGCAACGCCAACCGGCGGCGTGCTGGCCCCCTATGTCGCGGGCGCGCCCAAGGCGGCCACGCTCAAGATCGACAATGTGAAAGCCGTCGTGGCGATGTCCCCATTCTCGCTCCTCGGCACGTCGAGCGTGTGGGCGCCCGGCGGCCTGGCTGCCATCCACGCCCCCACCTTCTTCATGGTCGGCAGCCAGGACCATCTCGTCGGCTACACCCCCGGCGTGCGCACCTTGTTCGAGACGGAGAAAAACGCCCCGCGCTACCTGCTGGTCTTCCGCGAGGCCGGCCACAACATCGCCCTCAGCCCGGCACCTCCCGCGATGCAGGAAAAACTCTGGGACGAGGATTGGTTCGAGGACCCGGTCTGGCGCAAATCCCGCCTGAACGCCATCGAGGCGCATTTCATTACCGCCTTCCTCGACCGTTACGTCAAAGGCGATGCGTCGAAAGCGTCCTACATCGACGGGCTCATCCCCAACTCGGACGACGGCACCTGGCCAAACCAGCCGATCGCCGACTACGCCACGGCAAGCCCCGGCCCGCCGGCCGCGACCTTATGGAAAGGGTTTCAGCAGGCCCACGCGGCGGGCATGACGCTGGAGTTCAAGCCGCCGGGGTCGTGAGATTCACCCACCACCTCGTAGGGCGGAAAAGCGAAGCGCCTTCCGCCACTCCCACCTCTCGGCCGCACCATCATCACCGAGCTTGCGGCGCGGCCGGGATGGCGGAAGGCGCTTCGCTTTTCCGCCCTACGGCGGTTCCGCGGCGTCCACCCTTCTTGATTACCCGCGCCCGACA
>Ga0116231_10007030_pt1 | contig 20971 bp, 12 predicted proteins | sample S1TSphgellanicum_2_FD_89695 | JGI IMG/M metagenome (GOLD analysis project Ga0116231, IMG submission 89695) | Host-associated microbial communities from peat moss isolated from Minnesota, USA - S1T2_Fd - Sphagnum magellanicum MG | ecosystem: Host-associated > Plants > Peat moss > Unclassified...
AATAGGAGGCATAGGTGTTGTGGCAAAGAATTAGAGATGATGTTTAAATGTTAAAATTTTTTTATGTTAAAAGGATGATGTATGATATAGAGGATGAGATTGAAGATGAAGTTGAAGTAGTCGCGATTAGTCGTCAATGGATTCTTTTCATTTAAGGGTCGAGATGTTTATATGAAAAATGAACTCGGGAAGACGAAATTGGGGTCAAAACATTAAAAATGCATTCTGGGCTAAATTTTGGCATTTTTGGTGGATTTTGACGGTTTTGGCCCCCCCCCCCCAAAAAACCCCCAAAACAGGCAATTTTCGGCCCCCCCCCCCCCCCCCAAAAAAAAGAAAAAAACCCTTTAATAGAGGCAGTGCCCCACTTTCATTCACTCCACTTTGCAAAAGCGACAAAATGCATTGACTCGATACACCTACCTTTTCTTTTTTGGGGGTTTTTTAATTGTCTTTATTTTTGCTTTTGTTCCTGTCCTTTCCCTCACAGTTTTTCCTTTCTTTCTCTTTTTTCAGGTTTTCAGTACCTACCGGGTGCCTCCCGGAACCACTCCCCTACCTACTTCTGAATGCATGCACCGGAGTCGGTAAGTACTGACCAGGTGCGTGTCACCAGGTCTCAAAGTGGGGGGTGGGTGGAGAGGTGGTACGTGGTTCCGTACCGAAAGGACAACAACTTCCGTTGACTTGACACATACAGTGACGTGTACCTACTGTATCCGTTGGCATCGCGGATTTTTCCTTGATCCATCTGTGCTTCATTTTAAGTGATTTAAAAAATTGTTGTGGGAGTGCTACCTCGATCTCTACAAAATCATCTTTGAAATGCAAAGGAAAAGGAGTAATGAAAAAATAGCGAGAAGAAAAATAAGCTTTCTAACTCACCAAACATGGTTTTACTTTTTTCTTTTCTTTGGACCCCTCCTACTTTCAAAGCTTTTAACTTTCTTATTTCTTGTTAATTTAAAACGATTTGAAGTGCTATAAGAGCACCACCTTCAGTTCTACAAATCATTTTTGAACTCTAATGGGGGTAGCATACAAGGAATTTTTTGGCTGTTCAGGAATCGGCTTTGTAACATTTAATGGTTTTTTTAAAATAAAACTTAAACCCCCTTTACTTTGGAGGGTCGTACTTTCTTAATTCTAATCCATTTTTTATGATTTTTAATGCACTAGTTGTGTCAATAGGAGAGGTTCAAATTTTGTTTGGACATTAAAAACAACAAAGCCCTCCCCTTGGATACAGCCTGCCTTGAGGGCTTAAGTGTTGGCTCACCAGCCATTCTACCCTAATCAATTGTTTCTATCCTTGTGGCTAAAATGACTTCTTCATTTTCAAGTGCATGTGAAAATAATTGTTGCATCAAAATAGCAAATAACGCCTAAAAAAACACAAATGAAATATGAATTTGGTGAAAATTCATTGTAAATATATTTCTTTTCATAAGTTGCAAGACCAACAATAAGATGCAACTTAAAAACTAAAATGAAACTCAAGACATTAAAAAAATTGAACTAAAAAGCAAAACTAAGCCATGCACCAAAACTTTGTGTCAATTTTTGTTACAATTCTACGAACAAGCAGACTTGGAATTTTAACTAAAGCTAGTGCAAGATATTTGTCAATGACTACTACAAACAACACATATTATCATTTTTAAAAAAAGGTGAGCTGGAACCCACAGTGGTACTATGGTAGAAACCGCAAAAATTCATTTAAATTACTTCTAAATATTACAAATATCCCATGCTTAGAGTAAATCAGGGTCTTCAAGTTCAAATATAATTTTCTAAAGGTGGGAGTGTAAGTGTTGGTTCACCTTGGCCCCTCACTCAGAGCTTTGGAAGAGGAAAGATTTTGTGAATCACAAACATATCAAGAAATAATGCAAGTTTATCCAACAATGACAACATGACTGCACATTACATTCATGCAACGACAATGGAACTTTTAACCCTCCAATGAAAAATGACCAAAGTGTCAAATCTATCTAGATGAATTAAGTTTCCCTTTGACAATTTAAACTATCATTATTACGATCTAATGACTACCATGACTTGAAAAGTAGAGGGATCCTGTCAATCTTTTCATTTTTACCAAACCTATGAGAACCAAGATCAGGGTTTTCTTTTTCAATTTTGTGATATTGAAAATCTGGAAAAAAATCCAAAATTTTAGAAAATTAGTCGAATTTACACTAAGTAGGAAAAATATTCCCAAAATATCCCAATTTTTTTTATTACAAAAAAATTTTGAAAAAAAAATGGGGAAAAAAGAAAAGAAAAGAAACCCTGTTAGTTCCACCTTGGAAGTTTGTGGATGTCAAAGGTGAAGGAAACTATTGTCAAAAACTTGTAGGGTGTTTTATGGCGAGGGAGTGGGGGACTGGGTGCTCCCCCGGCACATTAGGTCAGTGTTTAAAGGGCTAGCATATCAGGATTCAGGTTAAGAGAAATCCGACCAATGATTTCATGCTTTGTAAATTTACCAAGCTAGACATACACTTTCAAAAAGATAGATGTGCTTTGTGTTATGCTTTTACCTATGTCTGAAATAATGATGCAATTTACATTTCATTTGGTATGGCTTGGGGCCAGGGCCAAAGTCGGGAATGCAAACCATGATGAAAAGACCATCTCTAGCCAGAAGAGATCCTCTATTTGAGAAAGATCATTCAATGCTCCTCACATGGTTTGTGCATTTGTGCAATTTCCACAACAAATTGTTTCACATGGTTTGTGCAGTTGTGCAATTTCCATAACAATTTGTTTCACATGGTTTGTGCAGTTGGGCAATTTCTGATACCAATTTCATGTTCTTCACATGGTTTGTGCATTTTTGCAATTTCCATATGTGGTGGGATGTTGAACTTTGGGTGAAGTGATGGGCATGTGCAACCGCATGTTTGAACAAGTTTATGGTTTAAATCAATGTGAGATCCCATAATCTGCCCCCACCCCAAGAGCCCCAACCCCCTCCTTTCTAGATCAGTGAAACTCAATAGACTTTTTAATCCCTGCCCTTTTTTTTCCTCAAAAAAACAAAGAAAAAAAAAAAAACAAAAAACCCTTAAATAAAAAACTTTTTTTTTTTTTTTTTTAACGTGCTAAAGACGATCTCCTAAATAAAATTCCCAAGTATCTTTTTAAATTTTCTTTCCAAAGCCCCGGGCCTTTAGCAAAATTTTGGAAAGTTTCATCTATATCGGATGAAACTACATTTTCGTCCATCCATTCCTTCATCCGCAAAGGCACGTCGCTGTATTGATAATCTGAACCCATTCTCCTTCTCCTGCGTTTTCCTCAGGGACAGAGTTAGGTCAGAATGGCGTGCGCGCGCGCGTTTGCGTCGCTTCTTCCCTTTCCTTTCTCTGTGCGCGATTTCGGGCGCAGGTTCCGCTCTTCGCTGTTCTGGCTGCAGGTAAAACTAGCAAGCGACGACAGATGACAGTAGTCCCCACAGCCGCAAATCGGCCTCTGAGTATGTGCAGTGCTGTACTGATGTGCTGCAGTATTCATCAAGTGTAGAACTGCTGTAAGTACCAGGTGATGCAGCGGATGGGATTCTGCATCCAGTCATAAAGGAACGGACTCGGACTTGATCCATGCCTATCGTACTTATCTCTCGCGTTTATCGCGAACGCCAGGTGATGATGATGATGATGACCTGGTGCAGGATTCCTAGAAAGAGAGCCACAGAAAGAGAGAGAAAAATTTGATCTCTTGGTCATTCATCAGAATCAGATCGATGACCATCTCTCCTAGATCCCTGCAGTGGCAATCATTTGGGTATTACTACTTTTTACAGTCAGCCGCAATTCCGGAGTTTCGTAGAGATCCGCGCACAAGGTGATGAAGGTGTTTCGAAAGATCCATCCAGGAGTTCAAAATTAGTACTAGTTGGAACCTGAAGAAAGCTCACGATCGACAGACAGAATGTGCAGCTAGAGGACAGTGGGAGAAGAAGCAACTGGTGGCTTGGAATTCTGTGGTGATGTCAGATGGTCAGTGGGGTCCACTGAAGAGGTAGCGGAGGGTTCAAGAAGGTTCCCCCTAGTTTGCGTGGGTGCAGCTGCTAGCGTGCTTCCTAGCTAGATGTGATCATCTCATCATCACTGTCTCTATCCCCCCCCCCCTTTTTTTATACCAAATTTGCGTGTTGCTCGGGATCATGTACATGGGCATCACGGAAGTGGGTGGTGGATGCCCATGATCCAGCTGCAGTTGCTGAATGAAACTGCAGTACTTGTACCAGAACTGCTCAGGAATCTCCTTTTAGATTGCTGTCGACGCAAGTGGGGGAAAAAATCCATGGCAGCTAGCTAGTTTCACATTCGTAGCTCTAGTAGGCTTTGCACTACTCTGGACTCTGGACCTTGTGTGGTCTCGTGACGTGATGGAAGACTGCTAGGTGGAGTGCTGCTGTTAAGATTCTCTCTCGATCGAGTTCGACATCTAGTGTTGGAACTATCTGAAGACATCGTGCAGCCTGCAGGGAACGAGTATTGCAAGCAGAGAATCTCATCACTGGGGAGAGAAAATGATCATGAGTACGTGACTAGAATCATGACTACCGTCTCCATGACGCGGCAGCGAGAGCAGAATTTTCTTTCGACATTCTTCATGAACACGGAACTGTCAAATCTCATGCTTGCTTGATCCATGAATTGCTGCTGCTGCACATACATGTTTTCTGTTGTAAGCTCTCGACAAGTTTTGCAGATGACAGTAGAGTGTAGTGTAACACGCCGAGTTCATAGGACAGAAGCTCGCGGGGATCTAGAATTGCAGAGGCGTCCAGTAGAGGCAGACATGGGAATCGAGAGCCAGATCTCTAGAGATGGCACTCATGATCCACGACGCGTGGAACCTGCAACTACATCCGCGACAATTCAAGCAGCTGCAACACACGGGACAAAGAGAGCACGCGGCGGGATCAAGAATAGTTCATGTCAAGGTTTGCTGAGTTCGGATCTAGAGGGCCCTGGCGGCCTGGAAGAACCGCGAGGCTGCAGCAGTCGACGACGAAGAAGGGGAGGACCGGAAAATGGGCTGCACACGTTCAAGGGCGTGAGGCAGCGGCAATGGGGACGTTGGGTGGCGGAAATTCGAGAGCCTCGCTTGCGGACGCGCATGTGGCTCGGAACTTTCTCCACGGCATTGGAAGCCGCTCGCGCTTATGATGAAGCTGCTCTCACCTACCATGGGCCTGGAGCACACCTCAATCTTCCCCACGAAAGGACGTATGCACCTCGCGGATCAGCTTCCGCCAAAATCCAGTCGACAGCGCAAGCCGCGCCTGCATATGACTCCTCATGTTGCCGCTGGCCTGAGCTGCCTGCTTCGACTCATGTCCTCACGTCCGAAGCTGAATTTGCCATCAATCAGCAGCCTGGTGCACTTCTCGGAACTGCATCCTGCAACGTTGGTGCCGATCGCACAGTAGTGCTATCCAGGCAGCAGCTCGATCCTTCAAAATTGCAACGAGATTTGACAGACCTGCAGCTCGTTTACTTGCAGGAGTCTTCGAAGCAGCTTTTAGCTCCGCCGGCCGAGGCCAATTTGATCACAGCCGCGATCGTCGAACACACAAAGGAACTGGCAATCGCTGACGCATGCCCTAGTAGTCAGCCCGCTGAAGAGAAAAAAATTCCAGGAGCTGCTGCATCTCCTGCAGGACTGTTGGAGAATCTCTTGAAACTGGAGGAATCAGAAGAGGAACAGGAGTCCATGAGCTGCATTACGTCGTCGTCTACTCCTCATCACAACTTGTTACCGGCGGCTGGTACTAGTCTTGCAACAACTGACATGAAGAAGTCAATAAGAGTCATGAATTGCGGTACTAACAGCACAAACACTCGATTACTGAAGGAAGAATGCTCGAGTTCTTCACCCGGATCCTCAACAAATTCGTGTGCTCCTCAGATGACGGTCCAGGATGCAGGTACTAGCACTACTTTCTGGCCTGAAGCTGCAACCAGCTCACCAAGGTCGGGAGCAGAAGATCATCAGATGCAGTCATGGGAGAGTATGGAGATGCAAAATCCATGGGAGGATCAGTATGCACTTGCAAATGGAATAAGTCTGCCACATCCACCTCCCCTTGATCTCCCTAGCCTATCCCTGGATGAGCCAATTCTTGACATTTTCTGTGATATACCAAGAGCTATGTGCTTGGACAAGCTTTTGTCTGAAAGTACTTAGCTAGACTTCCCAGCTGTGCACTCTAGATATTCCACAGACCACAGAATACAATACACGTGATCTCAAGCTTCCTGTTGAGGTCCAGGGTTTGATCCTTAATGTCATGTGCAGACACCCGCAGATCTATCCCACCCAGTTGGAATCTTTACTGATGATGGCAGATGCATATGAAAGCTGCAACCATCACCATGTCTGAAGTGTAAGATATTGTGGCAACAAAAGCTAGAATACTCTCAAGCATAATTTCAACCTGGGATCTTCTTCAATCTTTTGCTGCAATGTGAGCCATCCTTTTGTGTGTGCACATGACCATTTGGAGCTGATTTTGCATTATTTTTTTAGTGACAAAACATGACTTCTAGTCCAGTAACTGCAGCTTGGAGCTTGCAATGGTGGTGTTGGTTCCACAATGATGATGAAACTCATTCAAGTGTATGAGTTCACGTGATGCCCAATGAGATTTCCACATTGGTTTTTTCACAAGTATGTGCCTGGTTGCTTGGATCTCCCCAAACTCATAAGAGACTTGTTTGCTCCTAGAGATTCCTCCATATGAGACGTATGCAGATTTGCAACATGGAATTCTTAAGTTACAACCACTTTCGCAATCAAAATCCCAAGTGTACAATCTTGTGATTTCATCCTGCACACAAGATTATTGTATTCAATGGTTTGCACTGTGTTATTTGACAAGAAGTGTTGAAATTTTCTGGATTAGCATTGATTGTGGATGCACTTGCACTAGAGACCTTCAATGGCTATCATGGAACCCATCAATCCTTTAGTGTCAAACTAGGACAATGCAGACAGCAGCATCCAGCACTTGTCAATATCCCAAATGTCACCCCACCATTAGGGTTTGTCCAAACCAGTGTCTGCAATCATTCTGTTTTGTCTTCTGGTTTTATCATATGCCCCCCAGCTCTTACCATAAAGATGCAAGAGAGAGGCAGCTGGCTTCTGTAGTAACACTTGAAACAATGTGAAGATCTCAAATGCTTACACATCTTCACTGTTCTCATTTGAACAATAAATTGACACATTGTCAGGTCACAAAATCTTCTGCCTTTCACATATAGATATATCCCCAGGGTGATATCTATTTGATAAGTTCAGATGTCAATGCCAAAGACTGGATAAATTGTGTTTGTGAAAATCAAGGGCTTTAATCCATTACTATGACCAATGTCATCTTCTGTGCATCAAACTAAGCACAGCAGCTTAATATGTGTACTTTGGCTCGGACAATATGCATGGTAATAGTACAGCTTTCCCAGAGCTTTCCCTTAGGCAAGCTAAAATGTGATAAGGATTCCAGGTCTGCAATGGGTAAAGTTAAAGCACACCAAAACCAGCGCACTTTCTCAAAGCTGCCAAAGCAATTGTGAGCAACCCACAGGGGGAACCCAGGGTCAATTGGAACTGGAGAAATGGTCTCTAGATGCAGCTCCTCCTCCATTTTGCAATCATGGACATATGTTGTGTTCTGTGAGTGCAGTCCACTTGGTAAGGATGCTGTAGACCCAAGTAGAAAGATGGCTTTTTGGGACTAACTGAAGGCCAAGAAACCCTGTTAACAGGAGAAATGTTCATGAACAGCTCCAAGCTAAGACTGCTCACAAACTGCCATAATAGCTGGCTGGGTTGGCTTATACAAGGGGTAGGTAAGCAAGACCTAGAGTTTGAACCCGCAACCACTCAGACCCAAGGCACTGGACACAGGAATTATGTGCTCATCCAGGCCTAGATTCCAAAATCTCCTTGCATGTTCCATGGCAGCTGGCTAGATTACAATATAGTCTCCATGCTCACTCTGCTGCTCTCAAATCAAAATACAGAATAAACCTTTGTAGCTTCATGAGAAAACAAAAGCTACATTCCCCCTTTGGCCTTTGTCCTTCATAGTATAAAGTGGCCAGCACAAGTTTTTGACTTTGCCATAGTAGTTGCTTCATTTGGTGACATCCTTATTGCTACTTTGTACATTTTTGAAACAGCAGCCCTAAAGAACCCCAATTGAAAGTAGGTTGCAAGTTGCATGAAATTTGCACTTTAAAGTTTGAGCAAAGCAAAAACAGGTCTAAAAGACTTAGCAAAGGCAGAGATGGTATTTGAAGAATAATCCAGGACCTTCAACATTTCGCTACATTTGTAGTTTACAGGTTGCATGAAATTTATACTTTAAAGTTCAAGCAAGCAAACCAGGTCTTAAAAGGGTCATCAAGAATAGAGATGCAATTTGATTTGAAGAATAGGCCCTTCAGCATTTTAGCTGCCATTTGTGCAAACAAATGTACAAACCTGGGGCAACACCAGCCTTATACTAGTACCAGTCTGGTATGGGACCTGAGGTAAATACCAGGTTTATACATGTTGTATACCAAGCAAAATTCAGCCTTGGGACCTAATGCCAGGACCAGACTGGTATGAAAGTTTTTTAGAGTACCCAATCCCAGTATCTGCCCGGTATTAAAAAAAAAGGCTGATAAGAAGACCAATCTGGTATGTTCAAAAGTTGATACCTTAAATAAAACCCCCAAAAAAAAGACTTGGTTGTTTCTAAACATTATAAATACAAGTGTGGAGTCTGCCATTGGCACAAGTGTGAATAGGACCTAATGATAGAGCCCAATTCTGAAAAAGTTGTTTTAAATTTTAAATCAATTTCTTGCCACAAAAATTACTCAAATGTTATTATATCCTTCACCTTAGGTCTAAAAGTTACTAAATCCATTCCAAGAAATCCCACTCATCAAGGGCTTTCTAAGAGGTTGCCCCAATTTCCCTTATAATTATAATTTTATTGAATTTTCAATAAAAATACTCTTCAACATTCAATAATTTTTGCACTGCATTACCAAACATTATCAAGCCACCCAGATGCAGTATAAATGTCTCAACCTGAGGCTAAATGAGGGTACCTAAGACCAAATTAAACATTTCCAGGATTAAACATAGCCGTTATCAAAGCCATATTGCAATGGAACTCTAAATCCCATCCTACTACACTCTAAATTACTCACACGCAAAAAAAAAAAAAAACGGTTTCGAGAACTACTGTAGTACCTTGGCCATTTCAACACATGTCCGTCAAATAATTAATTAATTTTGAACCATTCATTTCAACAAATGGAATATTCTTAAATTTTCACTATTTTCCTTCACAATATTTTTTGATTTGAAAAAAATAATTTGTGAAAATTTGAACATTTATGAAAATAATATAATTAGTGTGGAACTGGCCAAGTTACTAGGGTATTGTGGAGCATTTCGGATATTGAAGTTTTTACCATATGTGTCGGTTCTCTTAATATAGTTCTTTAATTATTTTTGGAGGCCAGATCCAGGTCTCAAATTTGGATTTTGTTTTCTCAAAACCAGTTCTTAAGTTTCCAGTTCTTGCCTATGTGAGAGCAGTTGGTTATCTACACCGGTTCTCATGGACCAGTTTTCATTTACAATTTCCATTTGAAAGTTTTAAATTATTTTTAGAATTATTTACAAATTATTTACAAATTATTATTTAAAATTTAGATTTACAGCACATGTAATATTTCAAGTCTTTTTTCAACCAACAAATGTTTTTTGAGTTATTTTTTAATGAACAAACATTTTTTTCCAACATTTTCCCAACTAACAATTATTTTTTCTAACTCCACAAATCCACAATTTCATCCCACTCCAAAAAACTTTCAAATTCTTCTAGCTCTTTTTCTAAATCTCCATCTATGTCAATGAATTTTACTAAACTAGAGGGTGATTTACAATCAATTCTAAAATCATTAAGCCAATTTTTGTTAACAAATATCAATTTCTCCAAAAAAATTGATTGTAGCCTACATCCTCTTAAATTTGTAAAGATTGCAACTAAAGAGAAAATTCTTTCAGTTTCAATCTAGGATCCAACAATTCCCTAGATTTGACGAATAAGAAATCCCACAATTGGAAACATGGACTCATGTTTTTGCCACCATTGCAAAGGACACTTTATTTCCTTCACATGCATTTGGTATTGTTTGAAAACGAAAAGTTCCTTGTTGACAAGTTTTTTTGTTGGTTCACTTGTGTTATTAGTTTGCTCAAATATATCCAAACTCCAATCCTCATCAACATTAATGTTAACAAAAACACTTTCAAATTCTGCCAAAGGATGCAAATGGTGATGGCACTTTAACAACATGGGATATAAGGATTTGCTATCATATTCCTCAACAATAGCAACACATTATTCCCTTCCAATAAATGAAGATACAAGACAAAGCCTTTTAAACTTAGAATCTAACATCAAATAAAGCATATTATGGACTTTCTTTTCTCTAGATTTTCTCAAGAAAGAAAGGAAAGCCAACACAAAACAAACTTCCTTTCTAATGTTAAATGAAAAAAAAGTTAATTCATGAACATCAATTGATTCCTCTTCCATCAAATTATGTAAAAAAGGTAAAACTTTGGGTGCATCTTTAAATTTAAAGCCATGGATATTGCAAAATTGAGAGCATCACTTAGTAACCAATGACCATGAAACTAGTTCAGGACACACGCAATCACAATAGGAAAAAGCCAATCAACAATGATTTGGCAGATGTGCCATGTAAGAGGTGGTAGTACTTGACCAGTCACCCTCATAGCAATTTGTCTATTGTAACATAGAACTATAATAGTTCAAAACAACAATGCCTCTTGAAACATAATGATTTTATTAGCAAACTTGCAAAATAGTAAAACAAAATAGATTAATAATTTTCAATGGAAACAAAACAAATTGACAATTTTCAAGAAAAACTAATTTTTTTAGAAAGTAAATAAGATTTTTGTGTTTACCTTGTTTTGACCAGGATATTGAGTTTTCTAGGATGAATCCCAAAATCAACACAAGTTTTTGTCCACTCTTGCCTATCCCTTCCAAATTTTTTGGGCCAAGTAATATTCTTTTGCAAATTTGTTTGAGTTGCCTTGACAAATACATATTTGAGACTTTTGCACATTTTTTCATCAGTAGTAACATATTGACATACTTTGGAAAAAAACATGCCCAAAATAAATACCAAATCTTTTTTGTAAACTGAATGTTTCACAATTAACAACAAATTTTAGAAGAAAAGCCATTGTATTCAAGTTAGAGCCTTCATCATTCACATATGCAATGATTTTTTTTTCAAACCAAATGTTTTTAACAAATTTGTCAAATTTTGAACCAACGTCTATCTAGAAGGTTCTAAGCTTCAAACAATTGAATAGTTATATGTTTTGATTACCAATTATATCCTTAAAAATTTACAACCAAAGCAAAAACATCATGAGCACCTTTATTCATCCATAAATAAAAGTTTGCAATTGCTATATAACATATTGCAATACTAGGCAAAACATACAATCAATTAGTTTTCTCCACCAAATGTGGCAAAATTTCTTGTGAAAATTAGCTTCTAGAAGGAAAATTAAGTTTTGGACATAAATGTAATGCTAATCTCTTAAACCACATACTCTCAACAAATTGAATTGGATTTATTTTTTTTACAATTAACAAACCTAGATCTTCATCAAATTCCTTTTACTAAGTATCATCTCTTTTGAATAAATCTAACAAAAAAATTTGACATGGAAGATCCAAATGGATTAAGACATTTTTTTGTTAGTTACCTTTCCACATTTCCTCTCGTCATGTTTTGTATTTCTTCAAGTTTTTGGTAAATTAAAAAATGATCATCATCTACATTTTTCTAGGGATCTTATACCATTCGTTTAGTAATATGATATTAGCCCTTTTCTTGCATGTGTTCTTGGGTTTGAAACATTCATAGGTGCATTATAACATAACAAACATCTTATTACTTGTGGATGCTTTAAGTTCAAAGGTTTGCCATCATTTATACAAAAGAAAGACCAACATTTGCATTTCTTCCTTCTAGTTTCCACAATTTATTTTGACTATGCAATTCTTTAAGACGTTACTTCAATATTGCTTGTTCATTATTAATTTGCAAATTTCCTCCAATTTCAAGCTATAAACTAGGATTTATTTCATACTCTTCTTGCACATTATGTTTTTCCATAACAACTTCATTTATGAAAATATCATCATATGTTTCACTTAGTTTTTTTTCATTTTTTGATGAATGTTCCATGTTGCAATTTTCACAAAGATTTAGTAGAAGAAAAGTAATCAATAATATTCTACCAAATCTATTTCAAACACTACATACAATTGCAAACGGACAAACTAAAAATAACAATGCAATAAAAGGTTTGAAGGTTTAAAAAATAATTACAAGCATTTACATGCAAAAGGGGTTAAGGTAAGAAAATGAAAAAATGAAGATTTGATGAAAGGTTACAATAAGAAAAATGAAAAAAATAATGTTGAATAAAATATTGTTTAAGGTTTAGGGTTTATGTGTTTAATGTTTGGGAATATGCAAAATAGTCCAAGTGTAAAAAACGTACAAAACAAAGAACACAAAATTAATAATTAATTATACAAAAGGGAGGAAACACTAAGCAAGGGGGGTGAGCTTGAAACTTAAACAAGAAAATAACAAGGTAGGCAAGTAGGCAGCAAAGCAGGCAAAAGCAAGTGAAGTACTTGTAAAATCAACCATGGTGGAAGCAGGTGAGAAAACAAGTAATGAAGCAGGCAACGAAGTAGGCACGAGTAAGCATGAATATGTCATGAAACAAATAGAGCAAGTGAAGCAAACAAAAACAAGTGGTGAAACAAGCGAAAATAGGCAATTATAGGTGACAACAATGATGTAGGTGGGAGTAGGTGGCAAAGGAACACATGAAGCAAGTGACAAAGTGGGCAAGTGAAACAAGCACACAAAGTAGGCAAAGCAAGCAAGAGCAAGCACACAAGGTAAGCACGTGAGGTAAAAAAAACAACAAACAGGCAACAGAAGGAAACAACAAATTACGAAAACAACAAATAGGCAATGGAGGTAAGCAACCATGCACACAAGGCAAGCAAAGCAAGGACATGAAGCTCGTGAAGTAAGCGAAACAAACATGCGAGGTAGGCAACTGAAGCAGGCACATGAACAAGCAAGAAGGAAGGAAAAAAAAACTTGCATTGTGGAAGGAACTCAAAAAAAAAAAACCCTCAACTCCCTTAATACATAACACTAAATTAGATGCAAATAAAAATAATGAAGCTTTGCAAGGTTTCAAGTGAAGAAACACAATGTGAAAGAGTTTTCAAAGCTTTGATGTGAAGAAACACAATGTGAGAAGGGGAAAAATTGGAGAGGCTAGTTTTTTTATATTGAAAGCAAAATGCTTACTGGGCATCATTTAGGGTTTAAGATTCCTTCTTCTAGAAGTTTCTATTTCCTAGTTCCTAGTTTTTACTTAACCCCCTACACCCTACACCCAACGACCACTTAGGATTCTTTCTTCCTTCTTCTAGAAATTACTACCTATCCTCCTACACCTACCACTTAAGCCCTTTAATTGAGAATCGGATCTAAAGAAAAAAAACCTTCTTCGGATTCTTAGTTTATTAATTTTTTAAAAAGAAAGGTGAAATTCATGAAAGGACACTAAGGGTCAGAATATTGATCTGGATATCATTTAAATTGATATATGTGGGTTTTTAATCAATGATGCTCGAGTGATACCCATTGCTCCCTAGGATTCTTATCCAACACTCAATTATACCCACCTAGAGAAAAAAATGTCTTTTCATTAAAAAATAAATCCCCACTCTAATATTGAAATAGTTGTGTTTGGAAATGGGGGTGGGCTCTACGCACCACTAGAAAATTTGTCCCTTTATAAAAATAAACATTGGCCCTGCCATAATGGAATTAGTGTGTTTGGAAATGGGGATGGGCTATGTCCACCTTTGGAAAAAACTATATTTTTATTTTAAAAATGGCCCCACCAATATTGGAATAGTTATGTTTGTAAATGGGGTGGGTTTTCATTATGAGAAAAAGGGGAGTTTTGCAACTTGCCTTGCAACTCACTGTATATATGGTGCAACTCATTACAACTCAATTGTAATTCAATCAAAACAATTCATTTTCAACTACTACGCAACTCCATTATAATTGCACCCATGATGTCATGCTAATGTCATTGATTGTCATCCATTTATTAAAATTTGACATGTGGCATTATGAAAAAATTTGGACCTAAAAATAATTTTATTTTCGAAATATTGATCTCCACTGTTCATTATGATTGTTAATGATGGTCCAAGATTGTGACACCTGGCACAATAAAAAATTATCACATGGCATATTAATTATATTTTGGTATAAATAAATAAATAAAAATATTTATTTTAGTAATTAAGTAGGTCATACATAACCATAGGTATGTAAGTTGGTAGGTTTTAAGACTTACATATTTACTTAGGACCTACCTATTTACATAGGTAGGAAGAAAAATGGGACCTATTTGCTTAAATAAGTATGTAAGTAAGTAGGAAAACACAAGACTAAGTGAACTAAAGAATAGCCATGAAATTATTTTTTTATTTTATGTTTTGCTTTTAGGTTAAGTTTTTTTAAGCTCATCCCAAAATGGCACTTGTATTTTAATGTGAGAATATGAAAGAACAAGCCTTCTATATATAGTTTGTAACGTGGGATTTGAAGACAAAACATATGGGTTAAATCTTTTAGTTATTCCTTAGTTGCAAACTAAGTTGTAATTGAATTGCAATTATAACACTTAAATGCTTAGGGCAAGCCAAATCCAAAAGGAGGGTTCCTTTATTTCTAATGTTTAAACCAAACTTGAACCCCTCCTATTAGCACTTTTGGGGCATTAAAAATCATCAAAAACATAATGAATTGAAAAAGTTATGGCCCTCTAAAGTAGAATGGATTAAAAACTCAAAAAAACAAACCATTAAATGCTACAAAGGCCAGTTTCTAAACACCTAAAAGAATCCTTGTATGTTGTTTTATTGTTATGAGAATCCAAGAATGATTTGTTGAACTTTAGGTGTTGCTCTTATAGCACTTTAAATTGTTTAAAATGATATATATATATATATATAATGAGGTTTCAAAGAGGGAAAAAAAAGGAAAAAAAAGTGTTTGTAAGTTGGAAAGTTTATTTCTCTTCTTGTTATTTTTTCATTACTCCTTTTCCTTCACATTTCAAAGATGATTTCCAAAGTTTGAGGTAGCACTCGCATAACATTTTAAATCACTCCAAATGAAACACATATGATGAAGATATAAATAACTAATGAATATGTATTTTCATTAAGTTATAAATAATTGTATTATATTTATAACATAGTTGAATTGTAGTACTTTAATAATGGCACAATAATAGTCATACAAATTATATCAATGGGAATTATAATCGAAAATTAGTTGCAAATGTACTCCATAATAGATGGTGGAAATGTGGACACGTGACGTGATTACATGTTTGTACATTGTACCTAGTTGCAACATAGTTGTTTCTTTAGTGGCACATTTATAATAGTTCTAAAATCATTGCCACATGCAACTACAATGCAATTTTTTAAAAAGTCAAACATGGTTGACTACTTATGTATGTGTGAAATGTATAAATTATCATATACAAGACCCATTTTCAACTTACTTGTAACTATGATATAACTAATTGATTTTCTAATGTGGCAATTTATTTATTAATACACCATATTTTTAAAGGGATAGTTGCACATTAGTTGTAATACCTAAGAAATAATTGCACAATAGTTTTATATGAGTTTTTTTTGAGTTTTAATTATAGGGTAATGTGGTTTCAACGGATGTGATTTCTCATAGTGTATATCCATTTTAATATTTTAAAAATATTTTATAATATTAGCACCCCACCTCTATTATAATAGTTGTGTTTGGAAATGGGTGTGGGCTATACACATCCTTAAGAAAAAAATATGTATCTATAAAAGCAACACCCACCAATATTGCAAAAGTTATTTTTGGATTCATAAGAAATCTCCTCAAATTTGTATGCATGGGAATCAAAGCAAACCATGATCTTGGGCAAACTTGTAAATTTGTGCCCCATCATCGAACCAAAGTTATATAGTGATAAGATGATTTATGAACCTTGTGATAATTAAAGTCTAGAATCAAAAAACAAGTATGGACTTGGGATACATATTCTATAAAACAACTTGAAATTTACCTTTTTTTCACCTTTCCTACCCAAAAAACATCACAATTTCAATTCAGGGTAACTCATTCCATTCACAATTTGCAAGTTTTGGTCTTTTCTCAAATATGTTTAAACATCTAGGTTATGTTAAAGAGGACCTCCAAACATTACTAGAATTCTTGGTTTTTCAAATAGTCCATGTTTACTAAACATGTACATTTTGACTAAAGGCTATGGGCTTGAATGACATGTGTATCTTTTGACAAATCAATTTGGTTGAAATTACCTATTTAACTATTTGTCAACTTGGACATTTCGTCAAATTAAACAAAAAATGACCACCTCAGTCAAAATGGCCAATGACGTTTAATCCTTTGAAACATTTAATCAAGTTGGACATAAACAAATGACACCTCTAGTCAAAATGGCCAATGAAGTTTTAATCAAGCAAAACATTTAATCAAAATGGCCAATGTTATTATTGTCCAATGGGGCATCCTACCTACCTATTTATACCATGTTCTACAACCTTCTTACCTACCTACCTATCAACCTATTTACTTACCTACTACAACCTACCTTCGTATTTACCAACCCACCCAGCCACTAGGTGTTTGCACACTACGGTGACCTTATATGGATGTCACAATGGCAATTTTTCCTATATTCCTTAAGTACAAGAAAATAAATAAAATAAGATACATTGAAATAATTTTTAAATGGACTCACTTATTTAAAGTTATCATAATCAACCTTTCAAAAATGAAAAAATCAAATCAAAATCATGGATAATCAATAAGTAATGAACTTTTGAATTTTGCCCACAATTTTTATCACATGTAAAACTCATGGATATGGACTTTTATTTTACAATGGGTTAATATTATGTGTTTGAAACTTTGAGGCATTGGATGAATTATGTTTTAAAAACTAAAGACCCATTAAATAAATGGGATGTGATTTTAATTTATTATGTTATGGACTTTCTAAATTTTCAAAAATTGTAATTATTTTAAAAGCCTTTTTAAGCATTTCAAAATAATTATTTAAAAATAATTTCTTTTAAGATATTTTTTATATGTCTTATAGCATCATGATTTGAAATTAAAAACAAAAAAATGTTATTTTCAATATTAGCTAAATATTCATATTTTAAGCCAGTTTTCAACTACATTAGTAAAGGACTTTGAAAAGGGACTCTAATTTGCTAAAAGTATGACACCCTAACATATTTTTGCCCAATCACCCACTTTATGAAATGAAATGAAATAATTTTTTTCTAGTCTCTTGCCTAAGTTATATTATAACATAATATGCAAAAAAATTATGAATTTTTTTCAAAATTTTGAAGTGAGATACATTCAAACATGCACATCTTTTGAAAGTAGTGTGCTTTCACATTAAAAACACCAAAAGTAAAAAAGACCAAGTTAGTGAAATAGAAAACCAAGTTGATGATTACATTGTTACCATAAACAAAATTTACAACAAGAAATACAACAAATTCCTATTCTATTGTTGGGTAACTAAACACATAGCTATTCCATAAGCAATCACAAATGCTAGAAGAGTATGGTTTTGTAGGTTTCATTCAGTTCAAATGAACCACAATTTGAATTCACGCCAATAACCAACATAGCAACAATAGACAAAATTTAATGTGGGAAGATTTTAAATAATTTCGAAAACTAATTTTTGAATTTTTATTTGTAAAAGCACATACTATTGAAAATTATCCTAACTTGATTGAATTTATGTGGTCTTGGTTTGATTTCAAGAAAAAACAAAGGTACACCTTTGGTGGGGCCCAAACGTGAACCCCCAATTTGGTGGAGGCTAAGATTAGGAAAATCAAATCAACCATGAATGTTAATGTGCCTTGCAAAAGGAAGAGTTGTTTGCCAAATTAGGCAATGAACAAGGAAAATGTACCACTTCCACAAAACAAAAATCATAAATCAACAAGGACAAACAAGAATGCAATTATAAATCAAAAAAATTAATGGACAACAAAGGCCTTAAAACAACCTATGGATGCAATGGAAAGAGGGATCACATCATTAAAGAAAACAAATCAATTTTGGAATATACCTTTCACATAATTATCAAATCACCTCAACAATAAGACTAGATCCATGAAGGATGGCCCATTAAATGTGTTGACAAATGAAGAGGGGGTAGATTTTATTGATTGGATACCTGGTATGCAAAAATGTGGGCTATTAATCACATTATAATAACTCAAATTAAAGGTAGTAAAACTTGCCCAAACCCAAGCTACAACATTCCAAGATGGAATATTAAAGAACTCATGGTGGTATTGGCTCAAATGTAAACATTCAAATTAATTAACCATTAAACTTACAAAAAGACTTGAGGTTTGTAAAGCATAGGGTTTAACAAACAAAACATGCAAGTGATATTATCAAAATCTAACAACTTTGTATAGCCAACACAATTATTTTGTAGATCACATTTAAAACTATGATGAGATAGGCATTTAGGTTGGATGCCAATTAGGAGCAAAAAAATGATTCACATCATGTGTATTACACCATTCCCAAGTTTAGGGAATGGTTAACAATCAATTGTGCCGTCAACGTTGCATGAAGGTTTATACCAAGATCTACATCTTTAGAGGTGAAAAAATTACAAATGATCACATTAAAGATTGTAAATTAGGAACACGATGACAACGTAAAAAAAATGGATGACTTGTTTTCTATTCAAAGAATTTCTTTCATTCTTTATGAAATCAATCCCTAATGGCATATCTCCATTTAATTACCATCTATTAGCCTTAGAAGGACATGGTTCACGTGTAACTTTAGAAGCAATAAAGTTGGCACAATAGCGTGGCTTGGACATGTTAAATTTACCTACACATACCTCACATACATTGCAACTTTAGATCTATGAATTGTTTAAAACCATTCAAAGCAACCTTTGGGAAAAAAAGAGATAATAGCATGATAAAAATAACCATAGTGAACCAAACAAAACAACATTAACTAGATGGGTGGACAAAGCATTGGATCAATCATTGTCTAAACAAAACATAAAAAATGGGTTTAATCCAACATGGATTTAGCCATTAAATCCAAAGGCCATGGACAAAAAGACCAAGCCCAATGATGTGTAAGAGCAATAGCAACAATGAGGATATGGGGTCCATTCACACTTGGGGTACCAAAAAAAGAAAAAATGACTTTTTAAAGATTTTTTTAAGTTACTTTTTACAAATAACATTTACATGAAACAAAATTAATTGAAAAAAATTGAATATTCCAATATAAGATAATTCATGTGTTAATGGTGATTTTTCACATTCACACATAATTGTGTATGAATATTTTGGTTCAATGCCAAAAATGCAAAAAACCCTAGAAAATCTCAAAATGAGTTTTAATAAACAACCAAACATGTTTTTTGGCAAGATTATTTCTTTTGTTTTATAAAAAGTTTGAAATCAATTGTATGACTTTATGCATTCCTTTTGATTCCATTAAAAAAAGGTGCAGTTTAAATGCTTGATTACTTTAGTTTATAGGACTCAAAATAACATTTACATAGTATCCAAATTATTTTTAAATATTTTATTAATTTAAAAAGACATCATTTTATCTATTAGCATACAACAATCCACTACAAGTATAATAATGTAAGATTAAAAAAAATCCCAAGTTGTCCTTTATAGTCCTTTTTAAGTTAAACATTCCTTTTTGGTACCCCAATCATGAATGGACCCTATGGGGAATGTAAATGTTGCAAGAAATGATAATCCAAAATGAGAAGAGAATGGAGCTATTACTAGCCTAATGGACATGGAGCAACAAGGAACAAAGTACTATGTGCCACAACCCATGAATCAAATGACCATTCCAAAAGCACAAACACATATGAATTAAATAATGAACTCATTATAAACCTAGTTGATCCTACTATATAATTTTTAATTCAAGTCTCTAATTTAGAAAACCCTACTACAATAGCACTTTGTTTTGCCCATGTGCTATCATTGCTAAACTTGCTTATAAGGATAATTAGAGGGTTAGAACCATTGCTTGATTATGACAAGTTTCATGTCATAACATCCAATGAATATTTGGGAATTCTGCAATGAAAATCAAAGGAGAAGGAAACTATAGAACGAGTCAGAAAGGCCAAGAGAAATGAAAGAGAAGAAAAGATGGTAAAATGAGTAATAGAAGCGATTAATGTGGAAGAACAAGCAACAAAAAGGGTCATTGAAAGGCAATTAAGAGTACATTTCAATTTAACTTGGTCTACACTAACAATTAAGGAAGCAGGGGAAAAATTTCATAACAACATCCATAGGGTTTGATTAGGTGCATGAATAAAAAAAACAAATAGAAAAGACAATTAAGACCATAAGAATTCAACTTGTGGGGTGGGCAGGGCTTATTCAAGTGTGCAAATAAAAGAGTTAAACAAAAGAGACAATCAAGATTTTAAAAGGTGATCAAAACCAAAAAAATGCAACCCATGGGGTAAGGGGGGTTTGATTAGCTGTGTAAACAAAGAAATGAATAAGACCATAAGAGGAACTTCAACCTAAAGGGGGTTAATCAAATACACAAACATACAAAATGATCAACACTAAAAAAGGAACTTGAACTTTTGTTGGGGGGGGGGGGGGGGGGGGGGG
>Ga0116231_10007032_pt1 | contig 20968 bp, 13 predicted proteins | sample S1TSphgellanicum_2_FD_89695 | JGI IMG/M metagenome (GOLD analysis project Ga0116231, IMG submission 89695) | Host-associated microbial communities from peat moss isolated from Minnesota, USA - S1T2_Fd - Sphagnum magellanicum MG | ecosystem: Host-associated > Plants > Peat moss > Unclassified...
AAGGCACCAAAGGGAAAGGAATATTTATTTTGCATTATACCTCACCTTTGTGATATTCACATTTGGGGCATCAAGTGAAATGAAAGCTAAAATTAAGTAATTGAAAAACAATATTCATGAGAAAATCAAATGATCTTGAAATATGAAATGGGCTTAAGATGATAATCAAGTCCAACCTTACATTTTGGGGATGTTGCCTTCCTACAAGCTTTACCCATTGTAAAACATTAAACAAACAATATTGTCATGCACGTATGCATGGCCTCATACATAATGACCAGTTACAGGCATGCCAATCATGTCTTTAGGGTTAATGTACGCTCTTAGGGTTAATGTAGTTCTTAGATTACTATATGCTATTAAGTGTTTTAAGGTTATGGTTTGTTTAGGGTTTCAGCTTGTTGACAAGTTTATAAAAAGCCAAGTTTTTCCCTTCTCTTGTTAGTTTTTTTGGAATTCCTTTGTCAGGGGGAGTTTCTTCCATAATCAAATTGGAATTCTAAATGTTCACGATGGCTATTACACGGCCATTGTTTACATACACTACGTTTTCTTTCCTTCTTTTCAATTTAATATACATGAAAATTTCATCTTAGCCTCCTTTTGTGCATTATATATATATGTGCATGCATCTCTCTTTGGTTGATTAGTTTCTACCTTTGACTAATTTTAATATTTTTGTTCAATAGAGTTTACTATGGATTTACACCCATATGACACCAAACATCACGGCACTACATGTCACGACAATATCATGAACCCAAACATATGTAAATCATGAGTTGTAAGAGGGGAAGGTTCTTGGGCCTATTTTGTAAGAGTGGGAGGGACCATACATCTTATAAAAGATAAATTCCTAGGTTAAAATGATTAATCTCACATAGAGTATTAAATAGATTTTAACAAGGTGTTCTTTTGTTATGTTGACTCTATATATATATATATATCATTTGAATAGAAAATTCAATCTACAAAAATATTTATAATGAGTTTTGCTGTTATTTTATACATATTTGCATAAAATTTGACATGATTTTTTTTTTTAATTAATTAAACTTACATGCCCCATTCAAATGCCATTGTCAATTTGAAGCCTATAGTTATTGGTAATGCTAATATTCATAAATACCTTTTTTTTTTCCTTTCTTTCTTTTAGTCTTAACAATTTTCCTTCATCAAACATAATTGCAACATATCTTGTTTTTTATTTGGCTACAATGTATGTTGTCCACCAATAAGCTTGGTTGGTTTTTGGAAAGGACGATGAAAAATCATGTTGATCTTGGACATTCACTCTTTTGTTATAATAGTCAGTCAAGCTCCAAATTTTGTGATGGTCTATGTTTTCATACAAGTCATAATCCTTCTCAAATTGAACAAATGTGGGATCCTTTCTAGGATTGACAATTCTCAATAGTGCGTATTCACTATTCAAAAGAGTTACAATTATTGTCATCAAATACAACTGTGGTGGTGCTACATCCACTAGGAGAAAAATGGCATTTTCTAACCAACTAATTTTCGACTGCATGTCATCCCCAACTTTGTTTTGACTACACAATAATATTTATTTAAAACAATTCCATGTGGATGGGATGGCATCTCAAATGAGTTAACGTGTCGACTAGTTTGGTAAGTGTACAACATTGACCACTAATGGATATTGATCATCAAAATCATTTTTAAAATAAAATATAACCTAGTTGAGGAGTAGTTGAGAATTCCACTTTGCCATGACATTATGCCACCTCAAGTCAATTGCTTGACTATTTTGTGAACCTTATTTTTGAATGGGTGAAAGAAGGATATTGATGGATGAAATATTGCATGCATTCTCAATTGTACTTCAACTTTAATTATCATTATCTATACCCTACTCACATATTATATACCCACCTACCTACCTAGGTACCTATAGACTATTGACCTACATAATTTAACCTACACCTTACTTTAAATCACCTATGCTATAATTTAAAAATATTTAACTTGCAATTTATCACCCACCTATAACTACCTTGGTAATATATGTAATAAGTACCTACCTAACCTACAAAATATTATCTACCTACCTACCTACCTATACGAGGTCCCTAGGTAAGTAATAGGTAGATATGTTAGGTCAAATGTAGGTAAATAGGTTATTTAAATTAATTAAGTATATACTTTATGGCATTTTACATATTCATTAAAATGCCATAAAATGCCATAAAATGCCATAAAATGCCAAAAAAATAAAATTATACCATTTATAATGTTTTAAATTATATCATAAAATGTCATATAATATATATATGCCATAATTAATTATGAATGGATGGGTTTAATGTGGCATATAGTATGAATGAATGAATGAATGAATGATTTACTATGCCAAATAATATGGATGAATGGATGGTATGACATATAATAGTGGTGGCAATGTGTTGGCAGGAAATTCAAATTTTGAATTATAGTCGAAAACTATTTGAAATGATGTTAACTTGCATAGTTGAAAGTTAGTTGACATCCCAACTATAACACATACTTCATCCATCCATGAATGAAGGGGTTGTCTTTATATAACATTGTCATTCACTTTGAGCTTTCTTTGCGTTCTAGTTTGATTTTTTTTTTTCCTTTTTTCCAATTTTTTTTGTTTAATTTTGCTTTCCTTTAGGCCCAACTTGTGTTTAGAAGTTTGAATCATGTAGTTTAATATCCATCCATGGATGTTTTCAAGTGAATGCATTGTGCCTTTTGCATGTGAAGAATTTCAAGTTTTTCATTTTGGGGTTATTGTTAAGTTATTTTCTTTTTTTTATCATGTTCAAGTTTTTTTTTTCTTCTTTTCATTACACTTTTTTTTATAAAAATAAAGCACATCAAGGTCATATGGTATCAAGGCAAATGAACTTGAATAACATGAGGAGACAAGCTTATTGAATGTGGAAACAACCACCACACATGCCTCTTATAATTGTAGGTGCTTAAAAACTCTTTTCCTTTTTTTTGTTTATTTTTCCTTTACTAAGATATTTTTTCTTTTATTTCTCCACCATGTTACTTTTAGTTAAAGTTTTTTAAAACTAGGTTTTGTTTTGAACTCTTACTGAATTTTTTGTTCAACTAGGTCTTTTAAAAAACTTTCATTAAGGTAATTACGCTAGTTTTAGTACACTTAAGCGCTTAAGGCAATTCAGATCCAAGGGGAGGGCTCTTTTGTTTCTAGTGTCCGAGCAAATGTTAAACCCCTGCTCTTGACGCATCTAAGTCATAAAAAATCGTCAAAAACAGATTAGAAATGAGAAAGTTATGGCCCCTCAAAGTAAGGTGGGTCAAAAACTCAAAACAACAAAGGACAACAAGTTCTTGAACACCCAAAAACTTCCTTTTATGTTGCTTTTTTGTTATTATAGTTTGAAGATTATTTGTAGAACTTAAGGTGACACTCCTATAACACTTTAAATCATTCAAAATGAAGAAGAAATGAGAAAGTTATGAGCTTTGAAAGTAGGAGGGGTCCAAATAGAAGAAAAGAAAAATGTGTTTTGTAAGTATGAAATTTTTTTTCTTCAACTTTCATTGGTTTTCCTTCTTTTCCAATTCCAAAACAAACACTTGGGCAATGAGAGCTAAACTTATGAACCTTTTCAACCATCAATGCAAGTAAGATTTTGATTATGTTTGTTTTAGTGAGTTATTTTCAACTAAATTTTAACTATATAATTTCTCCTATATTTTGATTGGGTTCAATTAGATTTCAATTAGGTTTCAACTATATTTGTTGATTATGTATAAGGTAAGCCCATGATGTGTGCCATTTCGATTCATTACTTAGTTTTAATTTTTCTAAATTTCAAAGTGTTATTTTCTTTGTCAAACTTCCTTATTCTTGAGTAGTAAATGATGATTTTTTATCGATTTTTAATGTGTGCAACTAATGCACAATTTATTTTTTTATGCATTATAACTTAGATTCCTATTAAGTTTTCTCATTTTTAACAACTTTCATTTTCTTTAATTTAAAAATTCAGGGTACAACTATGAACAAGTCAAAAGACGTGATCCAACAAGGTAACAATCCAATTAAACATGCCAACAATGAGTTCACACCATTAGTGCATAAACATAGGACAACCATTTTATAAGATAGTAATTTTATTATTCCAATAAATGTTTGATTAATAACATTAACATTTTCAGGATGTAAATGGGACCATTTCCTACATGGGAACAATGTTTCCTTGCATAATTTTCAAATTATAATAGGTTTTGCATTCTTAGTTGACAATGAATAGGTAGATTACTTTTTATTATGGTTTGATTTTCTTTAATTAATTTTAACTACATTTCAACTAATCTACATAAATTTTGATTTATTTTCAACTTCTTTTCAACTTCTTTTCAATTTTTTTTCAACTTACTTTCAACTACCTTATAGCTGATCTTTTTTACTTTGGTTCAACTTCACATATGTTGGATGACCTACAAATAACAAGATGTGTTCGAACAGCGGGTCACCGCACAATGGAGCTATATTGTTTCTGATCCTAATTTTTGCAACCATCACTAGTTTGGCTGCGCATTACTCTCAATTACTGTAGGAATGCATGGCGGCTACTTTTGGAGGACCAAGGAAGCTCATCGCGTGTGAAGAAGACGGCGCGCAATGATGGTTAGGGGAGGTGCTGCAATTATGATTTGAAGCGGTGGAGAGCGCATGGCGGCGGAGGAACTAGCAATTCAGAGGCTAGGAGAAAAGTTTTGGAGTGGCAGATTGTGGGGGTGGGAAGGAGAGAGCTGCAAAGGAAGAGTGAAGGTTTTTTTGGGAAGAGCATGTTGTTGGTGAAGACGAAGGCAGATTGTGCTAGACGCTCACAGAGATGAGTAGATGGAGGGGTAGATCGGTTGGTTTGGAAGAAGATTGGACTGGTTATAGACTTTTTTCGCTGCACCAATAGCCAGCCAAGCAGTTGCAATTGGCATTAGGAAGCATAGTTTGAGGAAGTAACAGAGTAAAATTAGAAACCAGAGATAGATTGAAGTTGTTTGCACGAGCTGTTAGGATCTGTGAGGAATGCTAGGAGGATGGCCCTCAGCTGTCTGTGCAGTTGACGTTTTTGTATATATTCGCACTTTCAATGTTTGTAGTACATAAGCTTCAGGTCAAGAAGAGTGTTGTCAGGGTCTTGCTGTTGCATGCTGTTGAGGAAACAGGTCTGTGGTCTTGCTGAACATGTGTATGCCAAGAGTCATTGGTTGAAAGGACCAAGTCATGTGAGCTGTCCGATTGGAGGCAGATCGACAAAGATCGAAAGCAATCCGAGTCTGTACATTCTGTGAATAAAATTCAAGTTCTGAGTTCCATGATCGGAGTGGTGAATGTTTCAAGAATGCAAAGTGTGTATATTTGAAGATCTAGGTGTGCATACAGATTAAGTCTTGAACAGAATCTGAGAGAGAGAAAAGATCAGGGGCCACGATTTAATTTCGGGACCTCAGAAATTTGAGCTCCGTGAGGATTTGTGTCTTGCCAGGGTGTTCGATTAGATTATGCACCTTCCTTTTTGGTTACAAAGATGCCATGTGTCATGCAAATGTGTAACATAAATGTCCACATGGCACAATATCATATGCTAACATTTTCCATAAATCAATAATTTCAAGATTTTGAAACCATACACATGGCACACGTCAAATAATTTAGTCTAATGGTGGACCATGAATGCCCATGTGACATGTGTCAATGTTCCATTGGTTATAATATAATTGAATAATAATCAAAATTCAAAAATTCCATGCCCTTCCTTAATGACATGGCATGTGTCAACACTACATTAATTGTAATATAATTGAAAAATAATCATAATTCCAATTCCACACCCCCAAATGACATGACACATAGGTGGATGAAATTCATCCATTGACTTGCAAGCATGGAGTCAACTCAGTCCAATCAACACTTTACAATTGAAATGTTGCGTCGATTAAAATGTATGTCTTTTTAATTAAAATGTTGTCACTTCAACATTAACCCACAAATTGACACTTGTACATTGTTTTCAATTGTGTTGTAGGGTTGACTCAACATTGTTGACTATTTTGGAAATTAGTTGACAATGTCATTTTGAGTTACAGAAAACATTTTGCAGTTGAAAGTGATGTTTTCAACTATAAATGACAGTTGAAAAATAGTTGAAAACATAGTTGAAAAGTGGGGTTTTTCTCCTAATGATCCTTGGCCTTTTGACATCTCTTGATGAATAAAAATTCTTCCTATTTGGATTTAAGAAAGAAGCTATTGATAAATCAATAACATAAGTTCACTTGGACAAAAGCTGCTTATACCAAGCTATTAGGTAATTATAATGAGTATTTCAATAGGTTACCTTTTTCCTAAACTATATAGAATAACCTCCTACTTTGGAGATTGTAAGCTTTATACTTTGTGGTGTTCTTGCTAACTTTTAAACATGCAAATAATCCGTTGACTTTTAAAAGATAACACATGTGTGTGTTGTTGGGAGTACGTCCATCCATGAAGATGGTTCATGTTTTGTTTGAGTGGACCTTTGGACAAGGCAACTTTTCTTGTTCCTTTCTATTTGTTAACTTTCTATGTGCCTTAACAAATTGGTAGTGGGATATGATACTCTTGGGTTTTAAGTGTTTTTTTTTTTTTTTTTTGTTTTTTCTTTCTTGAAAAATCATTCTCATGAGGTTAGGCTATTAGTTAACATATTACAAAGTACTAAATATGGTAGATTTACTAGATGCAATTGTATCGAGTATTTTGTAATTGATAAACAAACTAGGATTTATCACATAAAGTTCTTGTGTTTATTTGGGTTATTGAGTAATTCTTTCTATACACTAATTTTCTTTGGGCTATGGGCCCACTCTATGCATATAATTTTCATTGCAAAAGGACATAATTAGTGACCTAAGGACATAATTAATAACATATGAGAGATAAAAAGAAGAGATACAATTTTGGAAATTAGATTCAATAAGAAAATTTTTTTTTGGTGGAAGTACCTGATGGAGATCATATTAGACACCAAGGAGTTGCATTGAATGATTGATGGCAATTGGCATTTGGTAGATGTCAAATCACAAGAAGAGAGCTTGTGGAAAAAATAGGACAATATTGCTAAAATATTGATAGTTGCAAGTGTAGATGAAGTACACTCGGAGATATTGATAAATTGTTGAATCATAGAGCACATGTGGTCAAGATTAGCAACAATCCATGAACAAACTTCAAGAAAGAACTTGCAAATTTTGTTGCAAGGTGGATTCTTTAGCTACAAGATGTCAGAAGGAATTCTATAGTTGGACACATATCCAAGATAAAAAACATGGCTCAAAGATGTCATAATCTTGGTGATCATATTCCAAAATCTATGCAAATTACCAAGATTCTATGTAGCATGCCTTTTAACTACAATGTTGTGTCCTATGCTTGGGATAATCTCCCACAAAATGAGCAAACCATCAATGCTCTAGCCATAAGACTTCTAAAAACAAGAGAGTTTTGATCAAGATGTAGAGTGGAAACTATATGGAAAATGTTGATAAGGTTTTTTTCTCAATCCTTTAAGAAAGGGAAATACAAGTCTAATAATGAAACTAGTGATAACATCAAAGACCTAAAGAAGAAGACAAAATGCAACATCTATAAGAAAATTGGCTATTGGGCTAAGGAATGTCCAAACAAGAAGTGGAAAACTGAAACAATAGATAGAAGCAAAGGCAACTTCACCCATCATTATGTAAAAAGAGTTAAAGACTAAAGATCTAATGGTGGAGGATTTTAAACCAATAAGAAAGATGTATTGATTGAATGCAAAGGTTGTGCTACTTAACAAACATAATGATTATCCAAATCATTGAGAAAATCACTACAAAGAATCCTATCCATTCCAACCCATGTGATTGTAACTACTATCCAAATCAAACATTTTTGCGACTTTAAATATGATTGTCTTTTGTGACATTTGGTAAAAACAATTAGTACAAAGTGGTTTACAATTGCATATGCAACTTATACTTGTGACTAATGTCAATTTGGATGAAAATGAAATGAAAAATACACTTATATCATCCATGTTTAGTGGAATTTGAAAATAGATGAAAATGAAATGAAAAATACACTTATATCATCCATTTTTTATGGCATTTGAAAATAGATGGAAATGAAATGAAAAATACATTTATATCATCCATTTTTAGTGACATTTGAAAATAGATGGAAATGAAATGAAAAATACACTTATATCATCCATTTTTAGTGGCATTTGAAAATAGATGAAAATGTAATTGTTTTTGTGACTTGGAAAGTGGTTCAAGGGTTATTGAACACTATGTCACATCTTTTCAATTTGATTTGCAACTATAAATCATAATGGCAAATGCACATTTAATTAAATGTGAAAAAAATGAATTGGCTAATGAAATTACTACATTTGGTGGTTTAATTGTTTTCCTTTAACTTTCTTCAATGAACTAACTATTAAATGTGTAGTAGGGTTTGGTGGGTTTGTGAAAATGTCAAAGGACCCATGGCAATTAATGGTAGAAATAGGGTTAAATAATAAGTAATATATGTATGTGGCTAAATAGTAGGTATTTTATCATGTTGATATGTCATAGTGTTTTTTAATTAATTAATTATTAAATTGTAAGGTAATAAGTAGTAAGCAATATGTATGTGGGCTAAGTAGTAGGTATTTTATCATGTTGATATGTGATAATGTTCTTGTATTAATTAATTAGATTACATAATTTATTTATTAAATATGCTAGGTAGTAGGAGTAATTTATGACCCATTTAATACCATACATTTAAATTACATTTTGTTGGTATAATTATGATTTATTATATGCAAAATTGTATAATATAATTTCTTACATCAAATAGATGTTTGAAACGTGAAAAAACATAATTTTTTTTACATAATTTTTTTTATCATAATTTTAAATAAAAATTAAGATATTATATGTGTAAACATAATGCAATATATAGTTCCATAAAATAATTAATTATATGTCATTAATAAATATTTTAAAATTAAAATTGGTTGTTTGGATCAATATTTTATTTTAAAAATATATTGTTAATAAAAGATCTTTTACTATATTATTGATAAAGTTATGATATATCAAAAGAAAGTTTGTATAATATAATTTTTAGAATGAAATGAAGGTTTAAAGTATGGAATTTATTTATGTATTTATCATTATTTTATCCATTTATAAATCATGTGATTGAATTTATTTTTTCCATAGAATGGTCATTGAAATTGTATTGAATAAAAAAAATTCAAATATTTTTCTTTTCAAATCTATTTATATTTTTTAAAGGAAAAAATATGTTTGCATTATTGGAAAAAAATTAAGTTTAAACTTTAATCTTGTCATTTGGAAAAATCGTAATAAGATAATAAGTTCAAAAATGATGTTTTGTAAAATGTTTTAAATCAAATAGGTTAAATATAATGCACATTACTTCTTTGCCACAACAAATGGAGTGGCTTGGTGGTAGAGGAATTGACCTTCATCCTTGGGGTTCAAGGATTAATCCCCACAAATGACATGGGTTGTGGTCAACACTAGAATGTTGACCGAATATTCCTTACCTACCCAGCCAATATGGGTTAGGTGCTTACTAGGTGACCTTAAATAAGCATGATAAATGACCTACCTTACAACCTAAATTAAAATTTTAAGCCTAGACTACATAATGACATGTGTCAACATGGTACATGTTGAATTTAATGAAATCAATAATAATATAAATATATAAAATAATAACTATTTTTAAAAATTAAATAATGTAATTACAATCTTGAGTTGTAAAATCAATTGCAAAATGACAATACCATGTAAACTGATTCAGATGGATGAAAAGTTCATGCAAGTCACATTTTTATGTGAATACCATTATAACTTGGTGCCACATTTTTTTTTGCAATTTGAGTTTTATGTGACTTGTTTAAGGCCACTAGGCATTGTAGGAAATCACATGTAATTACGACTAAAAATGAGTTGTAAATCCAATTGTAAATTTGCAAATTCCTTATAGTGAATGTGACATGCATTGTTTCAAATGACTTGCAACTATGGCATGAACGACATGTTCATTTGGATTATGCTATAATCAAATAAACACGTAAGGATTTTATTGTCATTAACTTGGAGATCAAAAGTGTCATGAATTTGAAGCATGTTTGTGATGGATGTAAGTTGGGGAAATAACATAGGCATTTTTACCCTTCTAACCCAAATTGGGAAAAAATTGCAATTCTAGGAAAATTGATACATTTAAACCTTTGTGGTCCAATGGATACCAAATCATGGTAGGTGCCTTCTATTACCTATTTTTTATGAATGATTATAATGGATTTTGGTTCATTTTTTCCATTAAGTAGAAATCAGAAGTGTTGTTCAAAATGTTTTAATGCCCTATTGAAGGAGATTCATAGAAAATGGAGACACACCATAAATGTTTTTGATTAGATAGAAGTGGAGAATATGTTGATGGGGCATTCCACAAGTTTCCTATAAATAACACGATTGTGCATGAATATAGTGCGCCTTAATATGTCCATGAGCACAATGGATTCATCGAGTGTAATAATGAAAATGTGATGGAGGTAACCAAGACCATCCTTCATTCAAAGGAGTTATCAAAATATTTGTGGGCAAAAGTCATAAATATAGTTGTGCATGTGTTGAACAAAACCACAACACAAATTCTTGATGGTTCAACTCCATTTGAGAAATGGACAAGGAGGAAGCTTCAAATGTCCTATTTTTGAGTGTTTAGGTGTCTTGCTTATAAGCATATTTCAAAGGAATTGGGAAAGATGATTGATCCAAAAATCAAGAAGATGATATTTATGGAATACTTTTCAAATAACAAAACATACCATCTTTTAGATGCAAAAACACAAAAAGTCACAATTTGATGTTGATTTTGATAGAAACACTCACTACATAACCAATTTTTAATGACCATATACCTATTGCATTTAATCATCATTTGCAATTAATTGTTGATGTTTTTCATCCTATTAATGCGAATGAAGCAATGGCAGTATAATGAAATTAACCACAACACCAACATGTAAAACATGAGGTTCAAGAATTAATGATTGTTCCAAATGATATGTTTCAAGATAATGGTGCACATCATGCAAATGATGACATAATAAAACATGCTAATGGAGAATTCCTAGACCAAGAAATATAATCTTTTGTAAATTTTGGGCCCTGCATTAAAGTAGTAGTCAACAATGTTTTTGAACAAAATTCAAAGGCATGTACGATAATCAAAACCTACACAAGATCGTTGATAATCAATGCATCATGGAGATTTCATATTGTGTCATAGACACCAACATCACCCATCGCTTGCATCATCACTTGCGCCAACATAGCTGCTTGCATCATCATTTACACCAACATAGCTGCTTGCATCATCATTTACACCAACATAGCTGCTTGCATCATCATTTACACCAACATAGTTACTTACATCATTGTTTGCATCATTGTTAATTTTTAGTTAATTCCTAGGTCATTATTAATTATGAAGTTTTTCAAAAAGTTTCCTTGATTGGTGCACACATGGAAGCCTTTATGGAGGCTTCCTTGAACTAGGTCCCCAATAGGGTATAATATGAATTAGCCTTTAATTAAGTTTTAGTTGATTTTTAGTTCATTATTGGTTAGGAAGTTTTTCAAGAAGCTTCTTTGGTCAGTGCACGCATGGAAGCCTCTATGGAAGCTTTTTTGAGTTAAGTCCCCAATGGAGTATAAATGAAGGTAGGTTATCCCATTACCTTTAGTTTGTTCAACATTAGTTTTGGGTACACTTTATTGTCATAACCTTTGTTTTCATATGTTATCAGAATAAAATTCTATTTGAATTATCTTTTAGCATATACCGTGTTTTTGTTTTATGTCTTTGTGTTTCAAGTCTTGGATTAAACCTAGGCTTGCATTTCTTGTGATTTGTTTTCCTTGCTGTGTCCTTGGTTTAACTCATGTTCTTGTAATTTTTCGTGCCCATGACATATTGATTGTCATTAAACCATGAACCCCATGCATGTGTTGTTGATTTTTGATAACAAAAGTCATTTTTAATCCATGAACCATACATTCTATCAAAGCATATCATTAACATGAAGCCATGAATGAAGAATATGAATCCCTCATAAAAAAAATTATGTGGGATTTTGTCCACCTACCTTTTGGGTGAAAGGTTTTGAAATCAAATGGATATATAAAGTCAAGACTCATTTTAATAGTACCTTTGCTTATTAAAAAATATGTTTGGTACTTAATGGTTACACTCAAACCTATTTTCCTATGAGCAAACATGAGTACATTTGGACAATATTTGCATTTGTTATTATCCATAAGATGAACATCATTGAATATGACATCAAAATGACATTTTTGTATGGTGATTTGCATGAAGAAATTTTCATGAAAGAACTACACAGTTATATGAAACTTAAAATAAAACAATTTTTTTTGTCATCTTTACAAGAACATTTATGGGCTTTGTTAGCTTGTTCAACAATGGAACGTCAAGTTTGATTTTCTTAAAACCAAATATAACCTTGTGGCAAATGATGCAAATTCTTGTGTTTACTATAACAATGATCACATTGAAATAATCATTAGGATTTTTGTTGATGGGTGTAGTCACAATCCAATGAGCCAAAAAGGGCATTGGATTACAAAGAAAAATATTCAAAATATAATAAATATTTATGTTTTGCCATTTAAAGCCACGTGGCAATCATGGTTGTTGTTTTTTCATCCATGTCAAGGAATTTAAACAAAAAATCCATTTGATAAAATTTTTAATTTAAGTTTTGATTTAAGACCTTTGAAAGTGAACACCTATGGCATCAAAGAGGAATCAATTTTGCAAAAGACTATAAAAAAAACTCATATAATAAAACACATTTGATGGGAAAAAAATTAAGAGGATAAATACCTATTAACCACATTGAAAAAAAACTCATACCTTAAAATATTTGGAATTTTGAAACTTTAAAAACTCAAAGAGCTTTCCAAAATTGATCTTTAATTTAAAAACTTTGAAAGTCCTTTACCACATATAAATGACAAATAATCTACATATGTGTTAAGAATAATTGTAGCTTATTATAAAAAAAAACATAAAAATGTAAAAAAATGAAATTTTGGTTATGATTTGAAATTGTTATCATTTTTATAAATAGAACACTAAATTTACAAAGAATTATGACACTTTCACAAATTCACATTTACTCAAAAATGATAGACAAAAAAACATGTTATGTACTAGGAGAACTAGAAACATTTATTATAACATATTGCAAAAAAAATTGTTTCAAAATTCATTTGTAAGAAAAAGTTTTTTTTGGGAAAAAGGACATGTAGTCCTTTTCTAAAGTAATCATGTTGGCTCATTGTATCTCATTTGCACCTTGATGATGGAATTACATGTTCCATTGATGAAGCAAAGTTTATGGACATATTGAATTTAAGTTTCATCAATATTTTGAAGTTAGTTAAGTGTCCTGTGATTACAATGTGGGATGGATTTTGGACTCATTGGTGGAAATTGACATCATGAACTATTTTTCTCCGCTAGAGGTGTTACATCAAAGAGATTTAAAGTCACTTTGGAATGGAAAGTTCCATATTATGGCAACAACTGTAGACCGTTATACTCACATGATAGTTGCCACAAATGAAAATGAGATTGCAAATGTACCTTATGTTATGATCTTAACTCGCCTTGACATTGTTTATGTTGTTAATTGCAAAATCAGATTTGCTAAATGACCTACTACAATGCATTGGACAACAATGAAACAATTTTTTCCTTACTTGCAAGGCACATTTGACTGTTGTATTGTGCTTCATCTAAATTCATAAGGTGTTTTATATGCATTTGCAATGATACTTTGATTGGTTTGTTTGTTATTTCAGGAACACCAATTCCAAAAGGGAACAAATTGGGAAATATGCATGATAATAAGGTTGGATTGTTGTATTCATTAATCAGGATAAATATTGATGGTTATTTAGATTATATAATGCATTTTTTATATATTCATGTCAATTTATGTTTATGTTGCCATAATTTATTAAACTAGATATTTTTATGATTTGTTCAATGTTCAATATGTTCGTTTGATTTATTTTACGTTTGTTTACTTGTTTATGTAAATTGGTGATGTTTGTACTATGTTCATCATTTGCTAGTTTTATATTTGTTGATTTGAATATTGACCTCATCATTGGATTTGGTATGTTGTCATCTGGGAGCATGTTTAATTTATGCATATTGATTGTTGTACATCTATATTCTATGTGATTAATTTTCAACCATAAAAGCCATAAGGTTACTACATATTTACATACATATAAGAATTTACAACTTTTGACCACCTCTGGATGTGTATTGCCAACAAAATGAACAATAACAAAATTAGATAATGATTATAATGACAATGGTAATTCACCTAAAAGTTTAATTGCATGTTTAGAGTTTTTTGCAAAACTTACTACTTTGTCTTTAAGTGTATGTTGACTTGTTATACCACCTTTGTTTCTATATCTTAATTTAAATAATATAGTTCAACAATGGTATCTTGTAATTAAAGTTTCTTCCACCATTATCAAATTTGGTAACATTTTTGGTGCAATCCCAATCCATAAACCATTTGCTAATGTAAGTTTTGGCATTTTGTTAATTTGTATAAAAATATAACAAGTTGTAGACATGAAATGTTTTAGTTCAGTGTTTGAAATACCTTTTTTTGCAAGTAAAAGTCCATCCAATTCTAAATGCACATGAATAGTGTCTAATAATAATTCTTTCAAAATTATTTTGTTGTAGTTTAGTAAATGATGTTTAGGATTCATTTTTAATAAATTTTTCATGTTTCTCAGTTTTGTATTTAAATCTAATATACTACATATTGTTAATTCTTTCATGAAAGTTTTTTCATTACAAACACAACAACAATTAAATTGAAATGAAATATGTTTCATAAAATTATTGTATTGTTGTAAGCATGATATGTTATTTTGAATTTCTATGTGTTGTGGGAAAGTATTTGTTTTTTGAATATTGATATCAACTTTTTGGTTTTTTTTAACTTCAAAAAAATTTGTATTTATTACTTGTGTATTGATATCATTCAATCAACATTTTTAAATAGATTTTTAAATATTAATATTCATTTTATGTTCTTTATATTTTTCCCACCTACTAATATTTTTATTAATTTTATCTGTTTCATGTTTTTTTCATCTTTTTGCATTTCGTTTATCCTTTTTATCATTACTAATATTTTTATCCATTTTATTTGTATCATTTGATTTTATTTTCTTTTGTTTATTTTCATTATCATCATAACATTTTGTTTCTATTTTTTTTTTGTGGTTTCATGTATTTCTCCATTATGAGTATATATATAGTAAAAAATGAACTTGAATATTGTATATGATTTGATTTTACATGCACATTGTAAAAGTATTAAACATAAGGATACATTTCAATATTTAAATTATATATATATATATATAATATGATGAATGATGTTTGATGTATGATAATGTGATGTGATTGATATTTTGATGATATTTTGAATGTTATTAAACTATGTATTTAAAATTTTAAAATATAAATTACAATGAATTCCAAATATCACATAAAAATGTAATAATATCAGTAATGTGCATAAAAATGGTATGCAAGAAAAAACATTCAATGGACTTGTACAATATTATGTATTATAATGTTTTAAAGGTTAATGAATTATCATGTGGACATAAACAATGATTAAAGAAATGAAATATACAAGCAATAATTTTAAAATGTAAAGAAATTGTCATGACAATTTAATCTATGTGATGAGTCTATGAGTATTATAGCTATCTATGATAATTTTACCTTGATCTAGTTTTATTATTGCAACTAATTCGAATTTTATGCCACTTAAAAGTGAAATGTCTCCAATATTGAACATAACATTTTATGGAAACTAGATCTCCTTGAATTACTGTTGCACCATCAATAAGTTTGTTATCTTTATCAAACACTTCAATTGTATTTCATTGTAAACTATCATTTTCATGAACAATTTTTGTTTTTTTCGATGTTGGTTCAAGCACCCTAGATGTTGTAGTTGATTTTTTAGTTTTCAATAAATTTTTTCTGAACAATATTTCTTTATTTTTGCGCCATGTCAAAGCTGTGCATTCTGTATTCCAATATTCAATCCATTGTTATATATATTTTTCTATATTCATTCATGAACGTTGAATCATTTAAAACAATGGAAAATGACGATTCAACATATGTGTTGGCAAGAGAAACTTTGTTGTAATTTTCTTTCGGTACAATCCAACACAATCCTCCAATTCCTATGAATAATGCAAATATTGCTTCTTTTGTTTCTAGGTTGAACAAAATATTATGATATAGTTTGCACTTCATGGCAAAGTACCCCATTCAATGTCTTTTATATTTATGACATGATAGTCATGTTTTTCTTTTTGATTATATGTATTTTCAATAATATCCAGTTCCTATAGAAATAGTAATTGATAATTAATATATTTTTTGGCAAACGTTTTTGATAAATTCAAAAATGATTATTAATAAGTTATTCAATTTGTTTTGAGAATTTTAATTTTAATCAAGAATTATTTGACATTTTGTGATATAATTTTAAATGTTTTAAAAATCATGAAAATGTACCAACTTTTTCCATTGAACTGTTTGGAATAATTGATATTTTGCTGGTTGATGCCATAAAGTTAAGTTTGTTTAAATAATTTTTTAGGAATTTGTTTGCTGAAACTTGCAACAATAAACACAAAATTATAATTTACTATAACCTGAAATAATAAATGTAAATATAACCTATGTACTTGATTGCAACATATAATTTATTAAACTTTTTATATTATTTAGTCAATTTTTTTCATATCCACTTTAAAAAGTGTTGTACAAAACATGTCAAGCCCTAATTGACCAACATTGAGAAAAATTTCCCCACTAATTGTAACACAACCAAAAGTGCATACTACTTGATATCTTTTGCAGACTTCAGCTTCTGATATCTGTGCTTGGTTTGGACTTTGGGATCTTTGGCAAGCAATTGAGTTTGGACAATCCAAGCCACAAGCACGTGTTGAGGTTAGTATGGGCTTTACCATAATTCCTTTTTGACAATAGGTTTTGTTATCATTGCATTCTGATGGCAAGTTCTATGATCACTTTTACAATGCTGAGAATAATGGTGTGGGTTCAAAGGTAATACTTTGTGCAAGAACTCCATCTTCACCAGCTGATCCATGAGAAATTAGTGTCAAACCAAGGATTCTCCCAGCATAGAAAGAGGATGCATTTACCTCATGCCAATCCAAGCAATCAAGAGCTTTCACGCTCTTAGTCTCCTCCTTGAATTTGTTCTTTGTAGTTTCCCGTATAGCACACCACATAACCATGGGTTCCCAGCTGAGACCACTGCCACCTTCTAGCACATCACCGACTATAACAGGCTCACCTTCAATCCAATGTCTCTGAAAATGCGCCAGACCCTCGGCCTCAACACTTTGTCGGGTAGGGCAGAAAAGATGATTGTCATGGCCACCTACTCGGTGAGCAGCAAGATGTAAATGCTTGCTCCTGTCTGGGTCAGGTAAATCACAAATTGAGCAGTGCATCAAATCCTGTTCCTTCAGGTTGTGGCATGTTGCAGCAATGTTTTCCGCATCAGTTGTCAACTTTGCCAACCAGTCAGGTTCAAACAAAGTTTTCAACTGTAGAGTATGCAGACCACCACAACCACCTTGTGACTTTGGAGGACAAGGAATTCTGCCACCCTGACCTGCTTCCCACAAAGGTAGTGGTGCAGGAACAGCATTCACCTCCATTGTATCTGCTTCTTTAATGTCATCCTGCAGTTGCAACTTCTGTTGTGCTGATTCTGATTGGTCTCCTCCTGGCTGGTGGCCCAGACGCAGTTCATGGCTGCAAGTCAGACACAAATCATAATCACAGCCTGAGCAGTTCCTATGGTAGTCCACAATTGATGTCTTGCAATTATCACTGCACATCCAGAAAACCGCACTGGCTGGTGTTAAATCCTCACATGGCACTGGTACCAAAAACACATTGTAAGGTGAACAAACACATTATCACTAGAACATAATCAGTGTGAAATGAAGACAAACTTTGAAAGCAGAACAAGCTAAATCACCACTCAAACACGTACTGGCAGTGATGTGCCACTTACCAGTAAAGGCGCTCATCCTTAGGAATCACTGCCTGTTCCACCTTTACAGTTGATGTCCCTGCAGAGACGACATGCACATACTCAGCACACACAATAAGCCACTGAATAATGACTAGTGCCAAAAGGTGAGACAAATGGGGGAGCAAAGTATGTTGTTAGTTTCCCTATGAAAACCATGATGTGGGTTGCCCCAACTTTCCCAGGAATTTACAGTTCTGAAATTAACCTTGATCTCTTCTGTTCAGGCACCATTTTCAACAACAGGGAGGTCAAATATTGTATTCACAATAATGGCTTGAAGAGGCATGCACTGCTGAGAATCTGCTACAGCATATAACAGACTTCCAAGCAATCCTATCTTGTGCATCTGCAAGCATCAGGAAAACCAACAATTGCTTCTTCCATCAAGGGTTTGCAATCCAATCCCTGGAATCTGCAGGAGCTAGAAACATTTTTTGAAGGTGTTAAATAATCCTTGACAGACTGCATTGGCAGTGGCTAGACTTGTCAATGCAAGGGCAACAGAAAAGGGACTAACAGAACTTTGAAATGGAAAGATCAGATGTGAGAGAGATGAGTAGCTCAATGAAAACAAACTCCATGAAGACAAAGACTCGCACGAGAGCATTGCAGATACGAGCAAGTGTTGGTGCTTAAAAGCTTTGCTGAAGTACCCCCATAAACTCCAGTACTCCACTCCAGTCTTGGTCGATATGTTGCCTCTAATAGTGTGGTGGTGGTTTTCTCCATCCTCTTCCTCAAGACTGCAGCTCGCTACACTATTATTGGGTAGAACACAATTCCCCTGCACTTCTTCTTCATGAGAGTTTCCTCAGCAGGTGGCTTCGAATCATCGTCTACTCCCAGGATTTCACTCCTCTGCAACATTACATACAATATTCTCTCCAGCAATCTTCGCGGCTTGCTTGCCATGAGAAACCAGAAGAAACCACAAAACCCTAAAGCCTGAGAGGATCTTCTGCGCAGCAGCAGTCTTCAGAAAACAAAGGAAGAAAGTTGACACCCAAACACAAAGACAAATGATCATTATTTAGGCTAAGACCTGAGTTTCTATCACATGTCCAGAAGCAACAGGTAGGCCCAGCTGAGATGCCAACTAGCACTCAAAAGACATAGCTATCCATATGCAACAACTTTGCATTGTATCTATGAGCAGGTACCTGTTGAAGCTCCAGCAGCTTTCATTTCCTTCTACTACGGAGCTCGGCTCCTCCTCATACATCTCGCGTTGCTGCTTAAAATGCCCATCACGCTACAACAAAAGACGTGAAACGACAGAAAAAACGAAGCGATTTCTATAATTTCATTACGTCGCTACAACAAAAGATGTAAAATGACAGACGATTCCAATTCAGAATTCCGCGCTATAAGTGTCTAGTGTACGCCGACTTATGGACCCTAAAGCTGTCCTACCTAAACCAGCTCCGATCAAAATCATCGTCACTGGAATATCTAAGGTCGGACTTAACTCCTGTTGTATTAAAGAAGCCTTTAGTGTGGGTGATAGCACTTGCAGTGAAGAAAGAGACAAATATATCCAACCTAGCTTTAATATTCTTCCTTAATGAGCAAGCTCAGCATTTAAGCTGAGTTTTTTCTATAGGAAAAAAGTGAAGTAAATGCAGCTTACAAGGGCCTTTTTTGGGGAGCCACCCAGACAATTGTGCATGCAGTTTCATTCATTCATTCGGTCACTACATTGCCGTGTTCATATGCAATGACACAATCCATCCAAATTGCATGTGTGTGCATCTAAGTGCATACTTGGATACTATATCGTATATAATGTTAGCCTAAACATCTAAGACTCACTTTACATTCGAGGCATTGGGTCTTTTTGTATGGTTAAAATTGACTAATTACTTATGCAAAATTGGCTTGCCTTTGCCAATTGTGTGGAATGTATGCTTGATGTTTATCTTCTTTTTTGATCGCCAAAGAGTTCACAATCATTTTCTCTGTTAAGGAATGTTATTGGAACCAAATGCATTTTTTGGCCTTGTCTACCAAGGCAAGGATATTGTGTTTCAATTCATTATAGAGTATAATGTAGTACCTTGGCCATTTCAACACATGTTCATCAAATAATTGATTAATTTCGAAATTTTCATTTCAACAAATGGAATATTCTTAAATATTCTCTATTTTCCTTCACAATGTTTTTTTGATTTGGAAGAAATAATTTTTGAAAATTTCAAGATTCTTGAAATTAATATAAATCAATGTCGAATTGGCCAAAGTACTAAGGTAGTAGCTTAAGGGGTTTTGGCCCCTAGGTAATAATAGGTCTATTCTTATATGAGGATTTTTTGGAACATGATATTTTGGCTTGTGTTAAAACTTGAGATTAGTTATAGAGTTATAATATCTTGAAGGATTTTGGTTTCTTTTAGAGGATATTTTGAAGATTATATTGTTGCATGGTGAAATATTTGAGTTTTCATAATTCTTTCTTTTGCCTCAAATATTTTTTAATGTAAATGGCAAGGCCACCATGTGAGACACACCCCTCTTTTTATGATGTATTGTCAGAACACAACAAAGTCCTCATGTCATTGACCAACATTTACCTTGTAGTTGTCAAATTTCTTCATATATTTAACAAGTTGAAATACTGTTCAAGAGGAAAGAAAGCAATG
>Ga0116231_10007033_pt1 | contig 20967 bp, 10 predicted proteins | sample S1TSphgellanicum_2_FD_89695 | JGI IMG/M metagenome (GOLD analysis project Ga0116231, IMG submission 89695) | Host-associated microbial communities from peat moss isolated from Minnesota, USA - S1T2_Fd - Sphagnum magellanicum MG | ecosystem: Host-associated > Plants > Peat moss > Unclassified...
ACTTCGCGCTGCGTACTGATAACATCAGGATGGTCGGGTCCGTACTTGGCCTTGTAGCTGGCGAGCTGCGATTTCAGCGCCTTGAGCCGATCCTCTGTTCCGAAAACCCGCTGCCCTGTATCAGAGTAAACCTGCGAATTCGCGGGTATCTGAGCAAGTTGTGCCTCAAGGAGGACTCGTTGTGAATCCAGCGCGGCAACGCGATTCTCGGCGTCGCGGTAATCGAGTTCCGTACGGTCCATCTCCTGGATGTTGAGCTGCGCCAATTCAGGCAGTTCGTCGTGATGCTTTTCTTTGAACTCGGCAAGAGCCTTGTCTAACTGAGCAATGTGGGCCGCTTCACGCGTCGATTCCTCACTGAAAAACGCGGCGGTTTGCTGCGACTGTTGCGTTCTCGACGTCAAGTTTTCGTTCAGGTAAAGGCTCGCGAGCTCGTTGGCGACCTTCAGCGCGAGGTCGGCCGAGTGATTCTGGTAAGAAACGGCGAATGCAATCGTCGCTTGCGTGGGTCGGCCGCTGCGCGGGTCGATCACGTCGGCGCTGATCATATGCATGCCGATATCTTCGCGCATTGTCTTCAACAATTCCTCGCGCGGCACTTTCTTGCGGATATCCGGATAAAGGTTATAACGCTCGATCAAGCCGAGGAGATTCTGGGTCGTCATGACGCGCTGGCTGATCATTTGGACGCGCTGGTCTGCGTACGAAGTAATCACCGAACGAACCAGCTCCTGCGGTATCTCCTGCTGCTCGATCAGAATCGTAGCGGAAGACTGATAAGTGGGAGGCCAGATTATTGCAAGCAAAATCGTTGCGAGAGTGAGCAAGCCGGCTACGAGAAAAAAAGTTTTGCGGCGGCGCCAATACGCCAGGAATTTCTCACGTGTATCCTCGGGAGTCTTTGCGCCAGTGGTTTCCATGGTTAACCTAGAACGCAATCCGGTTGAATTGTCGTGACAACTGCAGGCTAACGCTATTGTTGGAGACGTTTACGTTAGAGGAGGTCACGTCATTGAGCACATAACCCGCACTCGCCGTCACAGTCCAGTGCTCTGTCCATTGCCAACTTGTCTGAAGCGTGACAACGGTGACCCTCGCGCTATAGTCGGGGGCGCCCTGCTGCTGCGCGGGATTCTCGATCTTGGTTTCGGCAACGCCGCTGGTTAGGGACCAACGTGGACTAAACGCGAATGAGGCATTCAAGGCGACCGATTCCTGTGTCGACAGATACGCAAGACCAGTAGGCACGAGATTGCGCGACGCGGTCGCTGAGAGTGTTAAACGAGCTCCCTGGTGCGTGACCGTCCCTAAGAACACAGTACTGTTTTGCGTTGATTCTACTCGTACGGGGACGATGGCAAATGCCGGCCCAGTGTCGGTATCAACAATCTCAACGACAGAATAATTGACTCGATTAAGCGCTCGCGAGTAGCCCCCGGTTGCGGACCAAGACCAAAGTTCTTGCAGCTGATGGGAATAGCCGAATTGGAGGCTGGCGCTCTTGCTCTGAGTCGTGCCAGGAATCGAGTTGTACAGACCGAAATTGACCGACGCGGTCAACTTGTCACGTTCCGAATTTGTCCAGGCAACGGTCGGCGTAAAGCTCGTGTACTTGTAGTCAGTCAGCGTTGGGGCGCCGGCAGCTTCCCCATACCGTACGTGCTGGGAATTCAGGTCGGCGCTCAACTCGACGCGCTCGCTCAAATATCGTTGCCACGCGACGTCCCCTAGTAACGAATTACGCTCAACACCGCCGGGTCCATTCAATGTGTATTGATAATAAAGGCTGGAATCCCGCGCTACGCCAGCCGAGGCTGTGAACGTGGAGCGTTCACTGTCCCATTCCGATTTGACATTCATATGCGAATAATCGGAATCGACTGTCGAATAGCCCTGGGCGTTGCTAATCCGAAAGCTCGGTAGCACCGTGAAACTAAATGCATCCGCCGTGTAGACCGTTGGCGCATCGAGCAGGAGCGCCGCACCTACCTCGGCGGTGTTCGGCACGTTGATCAGAGCCGCGTTCGTGTTGTAGTCGCCGATGACGCCGATCGTCGGCTGCATACCCCAAACCCCCGCGTTCGAGCGACTAGACGCCAGCATGGCTGCCCCCAACAGGCAGAGGCGCACCGAACCGGGCAGGATCATGGGACAACAACGGTATCACCGCTCTGCAACAGGATGTTGTGGTCCAGATTCTTGCCTTTTCGGATGTCGTCATAGCGAAAGGGGATCGACGTCTGGACATCCCCCTGACGTCGCAGGATGCGAATGCGGTCGATGTCCGCAAACGGCGTCGCGCCGCCGGCAAGCGCCAGGGCCTGCATCACGTCAAGCGGTCCATTCAATGGGAAATCCCCTGGGCGATTGACCTTACCGGTCACATAGACGCGATTACCGAGCACGGCCTTGACCACAACGGTCACGACCGCGTCGGGGATGTACTTGCGAATCTTCGCTTGCAGTTGAGCCGTGAGATCCGCGATGGTCGTGTCCGAAGCTTTGAGCTCGCCGGCCAAAGGAAACGAGATCCCCCCGTCTGGGCGGATCACGGCATCGGCTTGCAGGTCCTTCTCGTTCCAGACAGAAATCGACAGGACGTCACCGGGGCGCAGCTTGTAGGCATCACCCCAGCCCGTGCTGTCGGAAGGCTCGGCGCCAAAAGCCGGGGGACCACCGCCCAAGGTCAGAAAAAGCAAGGGAAGCATCAGCCACTTCATACGCAACATCGGCGCCGTCCATCGTCTTCGAGGCTTTAGGGACGGCGCAGTGTATGGGTGACATGTGAGAGTTTCATTGCAGCGAATGACATTTAGGGTACTTTTGTCATTAAATCGTCATCGCCCGATCGACGGGCGGCAGCCCCTCGGTCGAGCCGGCACGGCGCTGCCATCCGAGCAGGATTCCCAGTCCCGACAGGAGCAAAAGCACCGACTTCGGTAGCGGAACCGTCGCGTACTCGGGATGAAAATCGATGCTGAGACCATAAGCCCCCGCCCCATAAACCCCGTTCGCATCGCCAAGCCAGTGGGCGTAGACCATGCCGGGTCCGACGGACATCGTCTCGGTGCCCGGACCCATTGCCGTGCCGACGAGTCCCGTGGACGTTGTCAAAAATACGTTGAGGCCTGAAATCGTATCAAGCCAGGGGACGTCGGACAGCGTCACAGTCAGCGTCCCGGCTGACGTTATGTTAAACGATTGGGTGAAGGACTGCGCACCTTGGATAAATCCGGAGCTGTCGTACAGCATGGTATCGGCGCGCGCGACTTGTAGCGGCAACGCCGCGAAACTCAGGGCGATCATGAGGCCCAACAAGATGTTGCGAAATAACACGGAATTCCCCTTGATATTTTTGGAGCTGGCGACCTGATTCATGAGTCAGCGAACTTCGGCGACCGCGCCGCTCTGAATCGGCACGACGTTGTCAGAGAGCACTTGAGTGCCGTTCCCCACGTGATCGGGCTCGGCACTTCGATAGACATATTTTTCGTACAGATACCGGCGCAGCGACCGGCCCGGTAGCGTGGCCTCACTGCTGGAGCCGTTTCGGTCCTTGAGACGCATAACGAGGTACTCGTCGCGCAGTCCGCTCATGGCCAGCAGCGCGATGTCGTCTCGTTCGACCTGACGCCCTTCCTCGACGTGTTCATTGATGATGCTCTCGAGACGAAATGCGTCGAGCTCGAAGTAGCGGATCAACTCATCCCCGGATTCCACGAGAACCGGTACTAGATTCCTACCGCGAATCGCGGGGTCGCAGAGCGGTGCAATCCGATTCAAGGTCGACTTGATCGCAAAGCGAATGATGTCGGAATCCCTGACCCCCAAGCGCTGGGCGATCCGTTTGATGTGCCGGATGTCGCTCTCGCCGAGCCGGATCGAAACCGCTTGTTTACGTTGGTCAACCACTACGCCTCCCGATTGTCGTCAGTTGTAGTACCGAGATGGCTTCAATCCTAAGTTTAAAGTGTGTCGTGTGAATGGCGTTATTGTGACGGTTTTCACATAATTTGTGGCGACTGTGAATGTCTCTATGTTAAATGAACGATGACAATTGCCTTATGAAGAACAATCACTTCCCCGCGATAGTTCGGATGGGATCTCGTCCTTGATTCGCGTCTAGAATGCGCCCGGTACCGAGGCGCATTGTCATACGCGTGACATGGTCTCGTGAGAGCATACGGCCACCCTGCGAGGATTTACGTTCCGGCCAGGTCGTCGGCACCAAATCGATGCGCCAGGATCCACAAGGGCTGCGTTTTACAGGCCCGTGACGTCTGTCCGGGCAGCGCCGCCAAATGTTTGTCGGCGTAACGATGCGGCGGTAGCACCGGGTCATTGCTGACTTCGCCACGACCGGGCGCTACGTTGACCGACTGCGACATCTGCCTTCTGGTGTGGCGTTTATATGCAGAGTTACCCGCCGCGACGCCTCCTTAGAATTAGTGCTCGTGCGGCGCTGGTCTGGTGCTTCGGCACGGTTACGGCATTCATTTTCGTGCGCCCCATCCTGTCTACCTTGATCCCGATCTGGGAGTCGATGATTGACTCGATGCAGTCCGACTATGTGGGCAGCCTTCGGATTGTGGGCGACCATGGCAATGAGAAAATTGCCATGGTGTGTACCGCGACTCGGACCTTGTACTTGCCTGACGGGCGGATCGTTCCGTTTCTCGGATCCATCGACTGCGCCTATATCGACGCCGTCCATGCCTTGGTTCCAATCGTGATCTTTCTGGTGACGCTCTTGGGCTGGCCGACCCGTACCGGGAGCGAGATGCCAAAGCGCTTTCTCGCGGCTTTGCCCTTGATACCCTGCGTCGCTGCGGTTTCCGCACCCGTGGCTCTAGTGGGCTTGGAGAACATAGGTCGTAACCCAAGCGTCAGTGGCGCGGAGCTCGGGACCATGACCGGTCTCTTTCAGCCGTTCGTATTCATGGAGCTGGGCGGTCGGTGGCTGCTGCCCCTGGTGGCGGCCGGCGTTTGCATTTGGCTTGCAGACTGGCGCTCCAGTACTGCAAAGACCAGACCTCCGGTGCTTTAGTACGTTGGCGACGTAAGGAATTTGCAATCTTCGTGACGAAATCAGCAATTTCGCAGGGCCGGCTCGCCTCAATGTCACGAGATTGACCACTATCTCACGTTAAGCTCGCGGCATTGAACGTAGCTCAGCGATTTGACGCTAACCGTGAACCCGAAGATCAAAATTGAGCAAGCGCTCGCTTTTTGCCAACAAGGTCAGTTCGTACAGGCGAGAGAAGTGTGTCGGAAGATTGTGCGCTCGCGGCCCAACAACCCCGATGCGCTGCACATCTTGGGACTCGTTGCGCTCGAAACCCAGGATTTCACCGGTGCCGTCGAGCTCTTGAGCCGGGTGGTCAAAATCGACCCTCGCTACGCAACAGCCTTTGTCAATCGGGGCTCGGCTCTTCAGGCACTCGGGCAATGGGAGGCCGCTCTCGAAAGCTACGGTCGGTCCCTCAAGCTCGATGCGAATCTTGCGCAGGCGCATTATAACTGCGGCGTCGTTCTGCACAGGCTGGGGCGTCGAGACGAAGCCCTCGCCAGATTCGACACCGCGATCTCGCTGAGACTCGAGCTTGCGGAGGTGTATTTCAACCGGGCCGTGGTCCTTCATGAGTTGCACCGCCTGCCCGCGGCGCTCGCGAGCTACGATCAAGCGCTCGCGCTCGATCCGCGCTTGGCCGCCGCGACGCTGGGCCGTGCCAACGCGCTACACGAGCTTGGGCGCCTGGACGAAGCGCTAACCGCCTTTGACCGTGCGATCTCGCTCACACCCGACGACGCACTGGCGCACTGCAATCGCGGCAACGTACTCCGAGAGCTCCAGCAACTCGATGCGGCGCTCGCGAGCTACGAGCGGGCAATTGCGCATCGCGGCGACCTCGCGGTTGCGGAGTGCAATCGTGCCAATGTCCTCAGCGAACTCAATCGCTGGGATTTGGCCCTCGCCGGCTACGACCGAGCCATCGCGCTGAAGCCCGATTACGCTGAGGCTTATTTGAACAAGGCGATGATGCAATTGCTCATCGAGGACTACCAAAATGGCTGGGTCAATTACGAATGGCGCCTCAGACTCAAACGCACGCCGACCCAAACGGTAACCGACGATGCGCGCTTACAGGACCGGCGATGGAACGGCAAAGATTCGCTGGCCGGAAGGCGGATTCTGATACGCAGCGAACAAGGGTATGGGGACACCATCCAATTTTGTCGATACGTCGCGCTCCTCGCGAGCCTTGGGGCCCGCGTCGTGCTCGAAGTTCAGCGACCGCTGCTCGAGTTGTTGCGGCCTCTTGACGGCGCAGAGCAGGTGCTGGAGGCCGGCACTCCGGTCGAATTCGACTACCAGATTCCTCTGTTGAGTCTGCCGCTTGCGTTTGATACCACGCGCGCGACGATCCCGTGCGTCACAAGATATCTCGCAAGCGATCCCGCGAAGCTTGCCGCCTGGGAGCGAAAACTCGGGGTTCGAGTAAAGCCCCGCGTCGGCCTGGTTTGGCGGGGAAAAGTCGTGCGCGGCGACAATCGCAGCGTCGAACTGTCGGAGGTAGTGGCCTGTCTGCCCAAGGGCTTCCAGTATGTCAGCCTGCAAAAGGAGATCTCCGCGCGTGACGCGGGCGTGCTTGCAGCCAACGAAATCATGAACTGCAGCGCAGACCAGCAGGATTTTAGCGACGCCGCCGCGTTATGCGACTGCATGGATGTCGTGATCAGCATCGACACGAGCATTGCGCATCTGAGCGGCGCGCTCGGCCGGGAAACTTGGATCCTGCTGCCTAGCTATCCCGATTGGCGCTGGTCAAGAAGCGGCGCGGAATGCCCGTGGTATCCCAGCGCGAGGCTCTACCGGCAAAGCTCGGCGAACGCGTGGGGCGAACTCTGCACCAGGGTCTTTGCCGACCTCGCCACAGCGTTTGCAGCAGGCGGTCGCGAACCTGTACATGCAGCCTTACCGAGGTCATCCAAGTCATGAGCTGGAAGGCAATCGCTGTGACGATGCTCGTCAGTTTCACCGTGTCCTTCGCCGTGATGTGGCGAGGTAGAACGGAGGAGCCATCGAGCGTTCCCATTAGTAGAACTGACATCGAGCCGCAAGTCGCGCCTGAGGTGTCGGCCCCCGGACAGGCGGCCGCGTCTCCTGTGCCGATCGCGACCACGCCGCCCATCACCCCAAAGATGCCGCCCATCACGCCAAAGATGCCTCCAAGAGCGCTGAGCGGTTCAGATGACCCGAGCGCTCAGGCCAACAGCGAATTGCCGATCTATGTGGGTTTTCGCCGAGTAGCGGAGCGTAATAACGCGACCGAAGGCCTCATAGTAAATCAATCGGAAAAAGCTCTGAGTATCGCCGTGACTGTTGTGAATTTTCATACCAAGGAAATTTCACATGGCTATCTAAATGTCGACCCCAGAGGCAGAACGACCTTCGGCGTGGACGACGGCCTGGCTTTACACCCGGCCGATGAAGTTACCCTGCAAAGCCCCCCCTACCCGGACTTGGTTCGCCACGTCCGATGAGGGATCAATTGGTTTCGCATTCCACGCCGAGACAGAACATTTTCACGGTGATGAACGAGGGTTGCAGTTCATCCGTCAACTGCTGATAGTTGGCACTGTTATTGAGATCCTGGTTCAGAGCCGCCACCGCATCCTTGCTGGCATCGCCGAGCGAGTTCGCACCCGACAGTGCCGCGGCGAACGCGCCCGCACCGGATGTAGGCACGCCACTGGAGGTCCCCCCGACGGTGATATTGCCGGCACCAATGACTTGGACTGCGGCAATATTCAAATTGCCTGAGACGCGAATACCGGCGTCACCCGCATTCACTGCGCCCTTCGGTGCAATGAGATTGACGAGCCCCGGAGTAATCCCGGGTGTTGTCAACAGCTGACCGATGCCGCTTCCCGAAACCGCGTTACTCGGGTCGACGAACAAATTGCCGTTGGCGTCGGTCTGAATCACCGGCGGCGGAGCACCCGAGGCGCTCTTGGCGCCCTTACCCGCGTCGATATTGCCGTTGGACGCCCACAGGATAATGTTGCCGCCTTCGAGCGTCAAAATGCGCGACGAGTTGACGGAGAAATTCTGGTCGGCAAAACCTTGTACCGCGCCCTCGCCGAGCACCAATATTCCGAGATACACGTCCGCCGGTATGGTAAGTCCGGTCGCCGTAGTCGTCTGTTTGACGAAGGCAAGCGACGCGGGCGGATTAGCCACACCGACGTTTACAGAGCCGCCCGGCACGAGCAAATCGATATCGCCGCCTTGTTCAGTCTTGATCTGGCTGTACGTCATGTCGAGATCGCCGCTGTAGTCGAGCGGATTGCCGCTTGCGTCCTTGGCTGGGAACAACGTGTTGATTGCCGTGTAGCCGCGGTCGTAACTCGCGCCTTGCTGCGTATGCGCGAGCCCGGTCGCACTCAACTCATCGCTCAACACCTGTGCTAGCAGGGGCAGCTGTTGCGCCGACGACAAGCTCTCAAACTGCGTGAGCGCAGTCGCATAGCTTGGCGTGGGATTAGAGGGCGCAAGCTGCTGCATATAGTCGACAAGCAATGATGCGTATGCACTATCGGCACCGTCCTCGGGGGCGAGATACGCCTGAATGAACGCCTGATTCGCTGGCTCGCGAAACGTGCCGTCCGCGTTCTTGCCAAAGCCTGCTCCGGCGACGATGGTCGCACCGGTTGCGGACAAGCGCGGATCGGAGAGGCTAGCGGTCGTGACGACGCCGTTCGAGTCGCCTAGGTTGATCGATCCACCCGCGAGCACCTCCAAATAGCCGGGTCCTGCCAGGGTGATGCCGTTCGAGTTAGGGAGGAAAGCATTGGTAATTGGCTGCGTCGGCGTCGAGTAAGTGATATTGCCGCCGGCGGCAATCTCGGTGACGTCTCCAGGATTCAGGTTCTTTCCGCTGAAATTCAAATCTGAAATATCGCCACCCGCGATGATCGTCGCCGCCTTCGGGAATTCGATCGAGCCCGAAGCCAAATTCCCGGTATTGGCGATCAGCTGGATTGGCTGCGTATCGTCTTGATGCAACGGTTGTTGCGGCAGCGGCAGACCGGCGATACCCGTAAAATTCAGTACGTTCTGCGGCGACAAGGCGCTAGGTGCCGCCGTAGGGTCAGCCTCGCTGACTTGGATCGTATAGGGCTCGCCATTGTTATTGATCGATCCCTCGGCAAACAGATTCAGGTTACCCGTCGCGGCCGGGAACAGGACCAAGTCCACACCGTTTGTGGTTACTTGCGCTAACTGCGCATCTCCCAAATTGATGTTGCCCGAGAGCGACGTGACATTCACTGTCGCAGGATAGGTCGACAAATAATCATTTGGGTCGGCGGATTTCTCGTACACGAGTCCAACGGTCGACAAGGCGACGATCGGAACGTTGTCCAACGAGTCGGCATTGAGCGTCACATCGCCACTTGTGCTCGAAACATTGAGGGTGCTGGGGTCGGTCCCGGATGCGTAAGTGAAGAATGCGGCATCACCGGCGAACGAAGACACGAGCTTGTGGTTCGCCAAGGTGAGCGGCAAGGTAGTGCTGTTGGTCACCGCCTCCAATTCGATTCCCTCGCGAGCAGCGACATCGAAGAGGCCGTTGCCCGTAGCCAGGATCGGATAAATTTGGGTCCCCGGCGGAGGCAGTGGCGTCGCGACCTGCGAGGTGTCGATCGCGGCCGTCGCTTGCCCGAAGGTCGAATCCGGGCCCGAGGTCAAAGCTCCCCCCGCCCGAACCGATGCGTTGCCCCAGTCATCCTCGAAGACTCCGCTAACGATATTGCCGCCCGCCTGGACGTTGAGATTGCCACCGCCGGTCAGCACGAGATCCCCTGCCACGGGAGTCGTGCCGGCAGCAGCCAGCAGCCGCCCGGTCGTCGGCACGACCGCGCCGATATTGACGATGTCGCGGCCCGCGCTCAACGACAAATCTCCCCCGCCGAGCACGCCAATTCCTTGCTCGAACTGATTGAAGGTGATCCACCAGCTTGTATTCTGGGTCGGATCGGAATCGCCAAGCGTGGCCCCGCGACGCCATAGCCAATCGGTGATGAGCTGCGCACTGACGGCGCTGCGAATATCGTCGTCGACTGAAACGTCGATATTTCCGCCCTGGGTCGGATAAGAGACGGAATAGCCGGCTTTCGTCAAATTCCCGGTCAGCGTGGTCAGTACGAAAAGCGTCGACTGCTCGGGCGTGAGGATCGAAGGTACGCCGGCTGTATAAATGGTCGATGACAGCGGATCGGTCTCGGTCACCTGTAGCGTTCCATTGTCGTACAGGTTGCCACTCGAGTCCCCGACTTGATAGCCGAGCAGAAGGTCTCCGCCCGCGGCGATGTTGATCGTGCCGGTTCCGGTTCGGATCAGATTCCCCGGCGTCAGGATCACATTGCCGCTATTGGGCGGCGCACCGACGCTGGTAGTCGGTGCCGTCTGGGCGATGACGGCGAGTGGATCGGCGGCGGCCAGATCAGCACCAGCCGTCAACCGGTAGGCTGCCGAATCCTGTGCGGCCCCGGGCGCGCCGAACGTCCACGCAGTGACGGCCTTGCCGTTGTTCGTAAAGCCGTCGCTCAACGAGGCGTTGAAGATCAAATTGCCGGCCGCACGCAGCGTCAGATTCACGGGCGCGCCAAGCCCGGCATTCCAACTCGCGAGATCCCAAGCGCTCGTGCTGTTGTTCAGAATGAGGTCGCCCGTGCTATCGATCTCGATTCCGGGGCGCACCTCGACGTTGCCCAACGCGAGGCGCGACGCGATGGCCGAGGAGTTCGCGACAAATTTCGCCGCGTCCGTGTAGAGCATGCCGTTGAGATCGGCAATGTCGCAGGAACCACCCGTTCCGCAGCCCGAGTCGGTAGAGCCGAGAACCGTGGCCGAGTACGCTTTGAAGCCCTCGATGATCACCGAATTGCGCGTCACGAGGTCGACCGATGCGCCGTCTTGGACTTGGATCTGCACGCCGCTCTGGTCCGGCGTCCGTGGTGCACGCAATGTCAGCGTTCCATCCGTATCGACGCCGGCGCCACCGCCGCCCTGCATGCTGATCGTGACCGGATTTTGAGGCGTACTCGCAATCGCGATGCTGCCGTTCGCCGTGCCGAGCGTGATATCGCCGCCGTGCGCCGCGAGACTCGACCCGTTCGCGCCGACCGGGCCCGCGGCTCCGGCGTTTGCCAGAAGCTGTGCCCCGGGCTCGAGGGTCAGTCCATTCGCCGCCCACAGCTCGATTGGACCGCCATTGCCGTTGAGCGGCGTGCCTCCGCTGGTATCGATCGCGCCGGTGCCGGCGACATCGATGGTTCCATTGTCGACCGCGAGCTCGAAGCTGCTGGCTTGCACTCGACTCGAGATCGTGACGGCCACGTCGCTGCGCGAGCGCAGGTTGATCGCGCCGCCGAAGCCGCTATCGGCCAGCATCGTGTCGAGCACGGTCAATCCGCCACCGGCCAGACCCGATCCGACATCCAAGGTAAAGCTGCCTGACTCTTGCCCGGTCGGCGCCGCGCCTTTGATCACGGCGCCCGCATAGCTGAACGTCCCGAGCGGAGCCGACACGCTCAACGCTCCCGCATCGCCTTTGACTGCCTGAGTACCGGTACCCGCTTCGGCACCGGACACATCGACGACCGCGCCTGTCTTGATGGCGACATTGCCGGTCTGCGCACTCAAGTTGATCTGCCCGCCGCCCGCGACGGCATTCGCTGCGGTCAAGGATTGCACCGCTCCTGCGGCGCTCGTCAACGAGCTGCCGCCCAAGCTGACATCCCCGCTCGAAGCGATCAAGTTGATTATCCCGGCCGGCATGTTGATCGTGCCGTTCTGCGCGACCGTGCTGCCCTCGATCGTCAGCTCGCCGCCAAGGCCCGCGACCGGCGCGCTTGCACTTGTCTTGCCGGTGCCGTTGATTGTGACCGCACCGCTGGTCGAGAACGTCTGATCGGAACCCGTGCCGCCGAGCAACGCGGCGCTGGTCAAGCTCAGCGGCACAGTCCCCGACGAGGCGACGATCAAAGAACCTGTTCCTTGACCGACGATGTCGCTCGAGGAATCGAGATCGACTGCACTGAAGCCCGAGATGGTCTTGCTGCCGGCGCCCAGAGTGAGGCCGGATGGGCCCGAGGAGCCTGTCCCGGTGGCGGTCACGGAAAGTTTGCCGGTTCCGTTCGGTGTGTTGGCAAAATTTGCCGCGCCGCCCGTCGAGTTGGTGATGGTGATGCTGGCCGCCTGCAGCGCCGTATCGCCCGTGCCATAGCCGCCCAAACCGGCCGCGTCCAAGCTGATGCTCTGCAGAGTCGGCGTCGTAGAACCGGGTGTGCCAAGCGTCACCGCGCCATAGAAATTGATCGTCGAGGCGCTGCCGAGCGTAAGGTCGGTGAGGTTTTTCAAGTTACCGAGCAACTGCGCGTCGAGCACGACTCCGCCCGTGCCGGCCGGGGCCGCACCCACGCTCACGACGCTGGAATACAGCGCGACGCCGGGCGCAGAAATCTGCGCGTCGGGCGCGAGCACCGTATTCACCGTGCCGTAGAGCAGCAAGCTACCCGCCGCGCCCACACTTGCGCCTGAGCCGATCGACACGACACCCGTGGGAGTGGCGGGCATAGTGGTGGGATCGACGCTGATAGAGGCACCGGGACCGCTCGCGACGCGCAACAGTGCGCCGCCGCCCGGCAATAGCAGCGTTTCGGGCACCTGGCTCGCTGTCGCGCTCGCGCCAGGTGCGTTGATGTTCGCATTTGCGTCCACGGTCACGCTGTCCTGGGCCGCGAGAATGATCTCTGGGCCGCTGAGCGCGGTCGTGTTCTTGAGTTCTACCGTCTGGGTTACGCCGACGTTCAGTTGTTCGCCCAACGGTGTCGCCGTGCTGACGGCGCCGAGAATCAATGTTTGCGCATGCAGGTTGTCGAGCTGCTGCACGCTGAGCTGCAGCGTGCCCGCGGGCGCCTCCCCGGCAGTCGAATCGACGACGACGATGTTTTGCGCCGTGATCGCGACATCCCCGCCAAGACCCTGTTGCGTGATCGGAGCGCCCGCGGACGTGGTACCGGACTGAAAGCTGCCGGCGTCGAGGTCGACCGAGCCATCGAGCGACAAGGCGGAGCTCGCCGACAAAACCAGCTGACCTGCATCGGCGGGCAAGCGCGGCGGCGTGCTGGCGCCGGCCTGCGCCGCAGCCGTGTAGAACGTGTTGGCGTAGCTATCCGTGTATTGCGATTGCGTGCGCACGGTCGAATCGGAGGCGACCAGCACGGTGGACGTGATGCTGGAAGAATCGGTGGTGCCGGCGCGGCCGAAAGTCGCCGCGACCTCGTAGGCACCGCTCGGCTCCGCAATCGTTGAGCCCGGCAAGAGGTTGCTGTTGGGTTGCACCACCTGCACGGCGAAGGCGCCAGGAAGCAACGCGTAACGCGCCGGCAGCAGTGCGTATGTTCCAGCGGCGAGGCCCGGCACGCCGGACAGCGTGATGGTCTGCCCGATCGAGCCCGGCGAACCCAACGCATACTGCGGATCGAACGGGCCGAACGCCGAGCCCAGACTGGGCAGGATCGCGTAGGTGTAAACAGTGGTCCCGGCCGGGTGGTCCGCGGCCGGCAGGTTGGCGGGATCTAGCACATCGACCGAGCCGCCCTGCCCGGCGACAAACTCGTAGGCATAGAGATCGCCACCCCCGGAGAGATCGAGCTTGGCCCCGCTGCTGACGTTGACCTGCGCGCCGTTCAAGCTGATTTGCTTGGCCGGCGGTTGCGTGAGCACTTGGGTGAGGTTTCCGGACTCGCTATACGTCCATTGCGTACCGTTCTGCGTCGAGCCGTAGGGAATCAACAGCCCGTTCGCGGAGACCGATGTCAGACTACCGTCAGCGAGGGTAACGGAACCTGGGACCGTCACACCCTGTGCGTTGACGAACGCAACACCGTTCAAGGCAATTTGCCCGGCGGGCGCACGCACGATGCCTTCCTGGTCAATGTCGGTCGCGCTGATGCTGAGGCTAGCGCCGGCGGATAGCGGTGTTGCAGGTGTCGTGCCCGGGGCAAGTGGGGAACTGATCGTCACCGTCGTCGGCAACGCGGATGCGCCGGTCGATGGCAAATCATTAATCGCGAATCCGCCCGTTGTCGTGGTCGGGTACAGCTGCGCGCCACGCAGATTGAGGCTGGCGGATGTCTCGAGAGCGCCCTCGAAACTTGGATCGCCCGCAAGATCGACCGATGGCGGTGTGTTGAAGGAATTCTCGCCCGCGACCAGGCGTATATCGCCGCTGCTATTGAGGTTCTCGGTCGCAAACCCACTCCATCCGCTGACACCGCGCACGTCGATCAGTTGGGCGTTGATGGTGAGCGTGCCGTTGCCGGTAGCCGGATTCAATATCGCGGCGGCGTTGGCGCCCGGGAACTGTGCATCAAAGTAGTCGGGGTTATTCAAGTAATTGCCGATCGCCACATAGGGCGCAGTCAGACTCACCTGCGCGGCGGGATTCGCCTCGATGAGCGGCGCATCGAGCGTGAGACTCGCATTCGCCCGCAAATTCACGTCACCGGCAAATGCCAGGGTATCCGCACTCGTGAGCGCAATTTGATCGAAGCCACCCCGCTCGATCGAGGCGACATCGATAACGGCCGTGCCGCTCAGCAATTGATTGGATGGCGGCACGGCGGGCTGTCCGCTAGCCGTAACGCCGGCCAATGTGAGGACCCGAGCGTTAATCGGGTAGCCGGCGCCTCCGTTCAAATTGTTCGCAGCCGTGCCACCGGATCCCGCGGCATTGAAGTTCGGTCCAAGCTCGATGTTGAGGGTCCCTCCTGCCGCTCCGGGCACCGGCGCGCCGTTGAACGTCGCAGCAGGCGCCAGCAGATCGCCTTGTAGAACGATCCCTTCCCGCGCGGCAATGGTAATGGTTCCGGCGTTGCCGGCCACCGTGGTCGCCGTCACGCCGTGCGCCCCGGCGAGATCGAGTACGCCTGCAGCGCCACTAGCGTCTATGAGCGAGCCAGGATCGGTCTGAACGAACCCCTTGTTTGCCACCAAGGAAATCACGCCACCATCGAGCACCGCACCTTCTCGATAGCCCTGCGGATTCAGCGTGTTGATTTGCGCGTAGGCAGGCGCCGAGAGGACGGCATTGGGTCCTAGTTCGATCCTCTGGTTGGCGATGTATCCGGTATCGGCGCCGGATTGCAGTGCGTTCTGCGGGTTCTCGAGCTGCAGCGTGATGTCGCCCGCGGGATCGATCACACTGCCCAGCACCAGCAAATTTCCATTGTAGCCGTTGGCAGCGAGGGTCACCGACGCTTCTGGGTCGGTCACAATGCTGGCATCGCGGGCAAGTGTGACATCGCCCACTTCTGCGCCTGACGCATCGTTGGCCACGGCCGTGAAACTCACGCTCGCCGGCGCGCGAAGCGATGCCGGCAAGGTTTCGAGTTTCGTGAAGCTTGCGAGGCTCGCGCCGGTCGGGATGAGCGACGAGTTCTCCGTGAACACGCGGGTTTGCTCGAGCGGCGCAACCTGTACCGGTGTGCTGTCATTAACGTCTTGGAGATTGCCAATGACCACGTCATTCTGGCCGGTGACCTTGAACTGTCCAAACCCCCCCTGGGCGAAGAAATTGGCCGGTATCAACAGCTCGCCGGCAGTGCCGGAGGGCACCGGGCCCACGGTGACGGACCCTGACTGAAGCGCGATCGTGCCGCCTGCGCCGCTCTTGAGGCTCGCACCGAGGAGCGTCGAGTTGGCCGCCAGCGATAAGGTACCGATAAACGGATGAAGTGATGGTTCGCGCGGATCAATGCTGAAATTCGCGCTTAAGGAAATGTTTCCGGCAGCGCCGGCCGTCAATTGGCCGCTCGAATTGATCCAGCCGCCGCCGGACACATCGATGAGGGTGTCCGCGCCGACATTGACGTTGCCCGCAGCGCTGATATTCACGCTTCCGCCGGTAATCACGATTGGTGTGGTTCCGGGCGCGAGCGCGACCGACGGCAAGTCGTTGATCCAGCGGCCGCTCGTGTCAATGACCGCTCCGGCGCCGACATTGATATCGTGAGACTGGAAGTCTTGGGTGTTTGCGGTCTGCAGGGAGACGCTGCCACCGGGAGCAGTCACACGACCGTTGAAGTCAATTGTGGAAGTCGAGTAAGCAGCGAATGTTCCATTCGGCGCGAGGGAAACCGAGACTCCGGCAGGCAAGGTAACGGCGCCATTGCTGGCCGCCTCGATCGTGCTAAAGCCACTCTGAGTCAGCTGAGTCGAGGACACGGTGGTCGTCGCCGGCAAGCTCACCGAGCCAACTGGCGTGCCGTTGACTACCACATTGGCGTTTAAATTATCGGGCAGCGCAGCAGTCGTGAAGGTGATCCCGCCATCGAGCCCATAACTCGGCACGCCGGCGAGATTGACACAGGTACTGCAGCCCAACACGAAAGTGCCACCCTGCGGGAGGGTTGCCGCCGTCAGCTGGTTGGAGCCATCGACCGTGGCCGCTTGCATCGCGCCGCGCAGGTATACCTGAGGCGCCTGGATCCCGATCGTGCCGGCGTTGCTGCCCTGGGTATAGCCGGCGTAATAGCTGCTGGTATTACCTTTGCTCGTCACTCCCCAGGTGGGATCGGTATAGGCATAGTTGTTCGCGATTCCGACGTACTCGATGTTGCTCGGCGCGGTGCTGATGTTGTACACCTTGCCATTCGCGCCAACGAGGTTCGTCGTGCTGGGGCCATTACCTCCCTGGAAATCGACGCTGCCTCCCGAGACGTTCAGCGTCGACCCTGCGCGCGTGATCACCTGGCCGGTCGAAACGAGGTCGATGGTACCGGCGGTGGTGAGCACTTGGTCGATGCCCAAGCCGATATTGTTGGCGTACGGGGTCACATCGAAGAGTGTCGGAGGAGTTCTGACGTCGACCGTAACCGTGGCGCCGTGCAGGAAACCGTTTCGATTCACGGGATCGTTCTGCAAATCGTTGGTTTCGAGCGTCACTTGCACCAGGTTCTGCGTGACCGGCACGGAGACGCCTTGGAGTCCCGACACATCGATCGTGCTATTGGCGTCGATGTAAATGCTGCTGCCATCACCGGCAGCTCCGGCCCCACCGGCGCTCGGGTTTGCCGGATCGGGGGTCGCGAGCAACTCGACGGCGCCTCCCGGCGCGTGAATCGCGGCATTGCCTTGGGTTGCGACGATTCGGCCGGCGAGATCCACCTGCGAAGCATAGAAGCCCGCGCGCTGCGCGGCCGAAAGAGTCCCCGTATCCGTGGCGTCCGGCAGTACTTCAGTGACGCTGCCGGGCGCGAGCACGAGCGTGCCTCCGTCATTCGGCAACAGGCCACCAAAGGCCGTCTGTTTACCATTGGAATCGGTTGGATTGGGATTGTAGAAGTTCGTGCCTGCGGAGGTATCCCCAGCCACGAGATAGATCGATCCATTTGCGCTCACCGAGGTCGTTGCGGACAGCGTTCCTTGCTGATTGACCATCAGGCCGGCAAGTGTAATGTTTCCACGCGGCGCCGAGATCGATCCGGTATTGGTCACGGTCCCAGTCGTGCCGCCGCCATCGACTTCAATCAAAAGACCGCGCATGTTGGGATTCGAGCTGGCTGCCAAATAAACGGCGTTCGTCCCGGCGCCCAAAATGGTTTGGCCATCGGGTGTGGCAATCGATCCGCTATTGGACACCGCCGATCCCAGCAACAGAATGCGGCCTCCATCAGCAGCGTTCAGGGAGGCGCCGTCGCTGACCGTAATAGCGCCCGCGTTGCCCTGCGTAGGCGCGACAAACGTGGCCTTCGGCGGCTGACCGGCGGTGCTTCCCGAGAGAATCCCGTTTTCGAACAGCGCATCGGGATCAGCCGACCCCGATACCGGCGCAAAGCCCAGCGTGGAAGCGGTCAGTCCCGCGACATTGACCTGAGCGCCCTTGGCGAACACGATGCCGTTCTGGTTGTACAAGTAGACTTGACCATTTGCGTTGAGCTGTCCCGCAATCACGCTCGGACTCGCACTCCAAATGTTGTTGAGCACTGCGGAGGTCGCGCTCGGTTGAATGAAATTGACGGTGTACCCGTTCGCGATATAAAAGTCCGCCCAGTTCAGAACGGCTTTAGTGCTCGATTGCGTCACGTTCAGAGTCGTCCCGCTCAAGGACGCACCGGCGGCGCCGTATTGAACGAAAGGCTTGCCCGCACAGTTGCTAATGCAAGGCGTGGGCAACGAGGGCGGAGCCGCTAGACCGGCGGAACTGGCGATCATCGACGATAACGCGAGACCGATTTGGCCGCGGCACATCCGCGAGGAGCGGTCAGGGGCGAAACGTACGGTGTGCATATCGCGATCCATTAGGATCCCTGCCGACAAACGCTCGACCGGCGAGATCCCAAACATTCTTCAGACGTTGCGCAAGCAATCGCCCGACAATAAACGGCAAAAGGCGGACCCCGTCAACACAGGGTCCGCCACTTACTACGATCTTCTCGATTCTAAAATCTAAGCAATCAGTCGTCCCTTACAGCGGGTCGCCACACGCGACGTAGTTGCCGGGGAGCGCCAAATAGCCCGGAATGAGAGAATCAGAGAAACCGCCGCGAGAGGAAATGGTGACCCCGCCCGTCGTGGGCAGTGTAGTCACATTGTCGCCATCGACAACGATTCCGGCGCTCGCGAGCGGGTATTTCGTCCCAGCGACGCAGCCCGTCAGCCCAGGACTAGACAACTGCGTATACATTGCGTTTGCAAAGTCGACGTTTGCCGAATTTCCCCCGAGGAAACCGGTACGCGTGTTGAAGTTGGCCTGATAGAAATCCGTGTAATTTCCCTTGATCAGGTTGACGTAGGACGTCTTGCCACCCGCAGGCGAATTGATGCTGTCCGTCCCAGACACGCCCGAGTCGACGGCGACCCCGTCAATCGATACGAAGCTGTACAAGTTACCGTTCACGCTCGGCTGGTTATCCATACTGAGGATGCCGATGGCGCGGTTATTAGGAGCGGTGCAAGCCTGTGTAAACTTGAGTGCAACCACCGTGTTCGCCGCACTGCTCGTATATACGTCCTGATAGCCGCCGCAAACCTGCGCGGGCAACTGCGGGCAAGAGGTCCCTGTCACCGCTGGCTGCGCGGTGTTGTAGCCGGAGTTATTGACCACCTGAGCACCAGTGCAATTGACGCCGCCCAAACCGGTACCAGTAAAGTTGGTGGCGCTCTGCGGCTGCAGCGCGTTGGCGCCGAGGCCCGGATACCCGAGGAATTGCTGCGAACTCTGGGTCTTGTGACCGGAACCCACGTTACGGTCGATGAGCACGATGGGACCTGCAGGGAGCGGGGCATTAGCATACGAACCCTGGTCGCCCAGCAGCTGGCTCCAGTCCGTGATCGCGCCTTGGAGAATGCCGGCAATTTCCGCCGACGAGAAGTTATGCTTCTCCTGATACAGAGCATCCGTCGCGGCAATGCCGAATGCCAGGTCATAGATGCCCTTGGCGTTGCCGACACTGCCAAGCGCCCCATTGGTGGGGTTATTGATTCCACTGAACGCGGCAATTTCAAGGTCGGTAAGACCCCAATCCGGCGCCTGGTTCACAGTGGCATTGCCCTTCGTTGCAGCCCAGCTCTGAGTCGGCTGCCCATTGTTAACCGAATTGCAAGCCTGGCCGTTGTTGCCGGAAGGGCCGTCGCTAACAGTCGTTGAAGCGAGTACCGAGCTCACGGCCGGATAGGGCAGCAATGCATTCGGATTCGTCGCGGGTACGGTCTGCGGGAGGCCGCCGTTGGTGTAGCTGCCGCCGTTCAGCTTGTACATCACCATGACGTTCTTGCCAGCAGCAATATTGCTGCCAATTTTACTGATGGCCGTGCCATACAGAATGCGCCAGGTACCGCTATCGGTTGCCGTGGTGGCAACGGCCGTGTCCGTGTAGCTGTCCACGTTGCTCAGCAGTCGGCAGACAGCGGCCTGGACCGGCTGCGGCTCGGCGGAGCCGCCGCCGACGTAAAACACATAGTCGGGAGCAGCCGGGCCACCTTGGCTCGGTGGCAACACTGCGAAAGCAGAACTGTAGCCTAGCACCCCAGCGATCGATGCCGCTAGATAGGATGCGTTCTTACAAAAATTCATGAGAATCTCCAAATAAAGTTAGGAATATTTTGCACGCCGCACTAGCGGTCGCGCTTATGCGACCGCCTTGTTGCGGCGGGAAACCACGCCCATCAGGCCGAGTGCTGATGCGAGCAGAAGGACCGGCGCCGGGAGCGGGACAGCGCTTGCGGTGCCGTACGTCAGCGTGTCGGTCGTGCTGTTAAAATCCCAGGTCGAGGCAAAGGTCGTCACCGTAGATCCAACAATGTTATAGAACGCGAGAGGGGTGTTCAGGCCAGCTTGATCCGAGTAAGGAGTATTCGGGTTGGCGAGAATGTTCTTCGAAACTACGCCTTCGTTCAGCGAGTTGTTCCAGGAGTAGGCCCCCGTCAGAACCGCCGAGGTCGTGCTTGTGCTCGCCACGGTGCCTGCCTGAGACAGGAACGTGCCGATCGCACCGCGCGCGGTGCCTGTCTTGGTGGCCGAGTTCTCGGTGGGAGCCACGTTCCCGGTCAAGTCAACCTTATTTCCGCCGACATTGGTTCCGGCTGCTACGGAATAGTAGTAGGAATCCGAATTGTTCAGGAAGCCGGTCAGGATCGAGTCGCTGCTCAGATTGAAGGAATAGCTGCTGTTACCGTTGAAGGATGCGAAGCTAACTCCGGTATCGAACAGGTACGATGTGTTGTTGGTGGTGTCGACAATATTTAAGAAGACATCACCGGTGGTGCTACCGTCGAGGCTAACGTTCGCCATCGCGCTACCGGCAAACGCCAACGCGACCGCGCCGGCTACCAATTTGCTTACAGACATATTCATCGGATTGACTCCCATTGAAGAAGAAAAAATTCACATACGC
>Ga0116231_10007034_pt1 | contig 20962 bp, 19 predicted proteins | sample S1TSphgellanicum_2_FD_89695 | JGI IMG/M metagenome (GOLD analysis project Ga0116231, IMG submission 89695) | Host-associated microbial communities from peat moss isolated from Minnesota, USA - S1T2_Fd - Sphagnum magellanicum MG | ecosystem: Host-associated > Plants > Peat moss > Unclassified...
CTTTTTTTTTTTTTTTTTTTCTTTTTTTTTTTTTTTTTTTTTTTTTTTTTTTTTTTTTTTTTTTTTTTTTTTTTTTTTTTTTTTCATTATTGTTTGTGTCCCTCATAAGATGGCGACATTTCATGTTATTGGACACTCAAAGTTAACAATCATGGTCAACAATTTAAGGACGACCTCAATCTTTAAACAATGTTTGTGTGCTATGTTTTCATTTTAGCTAGGATCCTTGTATATATCCAAAGATGTCTCATATGCTTATAATAACTTGGTCTTGAATTCGGTGTACCGGATTCCTATGACCTCCTCTCAAGGGAGACAATGGGTGGTTGGTTGTGGGCATTATCGTATTGTTGGCGATAGTCTTATTCATAACTCTCAAGAAACAATCTTGACGTTGAGAATAACAAGGTTTGTGGTCAAGATTGTGAAACAAAAACATGAAGTTAATGACACTTGACCTCTATCTTGAATCAAACCTTTTTCATTTGATTTCATTGAACTGTTTGATTATTCTTTGGGTGACAACTTCACACCCCATTTTTCGTCAATGATATCACTAAATTTGATTTCTCAATTTGGTTCCTTGCAGCCATAATTTCCATCATCACGACTGTTTTCCACCTTGTCATCACAACTTTCATCCTCTTTTGAAAATATTTAGTCAATGGTTTCTTGCCTGCATTTAATGGTGTTTCTAGGATGGAGCTCTAACAACTTTTAGAATTTGGATTATGACAAGATACATGATCAAAAAGTCGAGTTTTTGTTGACTATTTTTGATGGGGATGTCTTGTTTGAATTGTCACCTTTACTTCCCAATGCTCATGACTCTTCCAAAATGTAGGGCATGGATTAAAAGAACAATGGCCATGTTTGGTGTAAGGTGATCACCACCAATATTAAAAATAATTTTGGGTTGAACTTTAGGAAGACTTGTTGTTTAGGTCACCTGCATTGTGTGCAAGATGATTGTGATAACTTTGTGTGCTTTGCCTCTCACAATGAAACCTTATAATGTGAGAACATTCATATTCTAATCATAGGTCAACTACAACTGATTTTGTCCATTTCCTCCCTTGGGTGCAAATTTTGTCATGCTCTTCCCCTCTATGTCATTGGTTGTAGTGGGAAGATCTATTATGTCGTGCATAAACTTCACTCTTTGTCAAGAATGGCAATTCATCTTGAAGTACATAACCATCTTGTTAAAGATGGCAAGTGTAGGGAATCTTTGGAGGAAACTGGAAGGTTGATTGCAAAGGAGGTTGATCGCATGTTTGACACGAAGATGTTTGTGATTTCCTTGAGTGCCAACAAGACCTTTTTGGCTAGGCATCTGCTCGATGATTGTAGTGATGGTAAAATGGAGCTTCTCAAAAGGTGAGTAGTTGGAGCAAATCTAGGACAAGTTTCTATGAACTAAACTCTTGCAATGTTCGTAACCTCCTTGCTTCTTTTAGGCATCGTCTAGGTGGTGGTTACATTGATAACATCCTTTAATTGAAGTCCAAAAGTCAATATTACTACATCCATAAGTGTTACTTCCCTGGACAAGTTTTTGGACAAAAGGTTTTCATTTTCAAGATGGCCATAAATGGTGTGGGGACTGGAACGAACTTTGTCACACAAATGTAACCTACAAGGGATTTGCAAAATGTTCGGATCATGTTTGATCATGTGAAATGTGTGGTTGGTTGGACAATTATGGCTGGCAAATCATTACACTGCATGGAAGGAAAATAAAAAAGGCACCATGCAACTGGTCCAAGGGCTTTTCTCTGGAAAAAAGGCCCCCAAGTTGCGATATTTTGAGGGAAAAATTGTGTGAAAATTCACCATATTTAGACCATATTTTTAAAATTTTGGCTAAGTTTTCTTGTGTATGATAGTTACACCACATACCTCACAAAATTGAGGAAATAATTATAATGTTCTAATTCAATTTTTTTTTTAATAATTTAAATTTTTAAAAAAGAAACTCATACTGACCTGTTACCCCCAAAAAATTGTATTTGAAATAAAATCTTGACTATACATAAAGAAACTTAATTTGGAAATCTTGATGCTGTTCACTTGGTGCACAAAAGAGAAATGAGAATCACACAAGAACAAATGAGTGTCATCACATAAGTTCCATTGTTTTTATTTTCTAACTATATATATATAATTTTTTTGACAAAGAAAATTGGGAATTTTTTGGAATTTTTTCTAGTGTACATTCAACTAATTTAGCTAATTTTCTGGAAAATTTGGCCAATTTTAAAATTATATAAAAAAATTGAAAAATAAAAAACCCCTGGGCACAATCTTATGAGTGTCCACTCAGTGACTCACAAAATATCAAAACATTACCTTCATCGTGTAGAGTGGCACTAGCTTAATTTTTTTGGCTGTCTATATAATTGCCAAAAAGCTATATTAAAAATTAAGAGTTCTAGAATTTAGTGCTTTTTGAGATTTTCAATAGCCAGAATTTGACCAAATTTTAAATAAAATTTCCAGATTTCTATACATGGTTCAAGTAGGTAGCCAAAAATATTAAAGGATGTTTAAAAATTCTAGTTTTGTATAAATTAGCTTGTAGCCAAAACTTGGCTAAATATTCCTGTGGCTACACATCACAAAATTGACTTTATTTTTTTCAATTTTGTGATGTGGCCCAAAGTGGCGATGATCCACATGAAGCTTGAGAGAAAAGACTTGCTTTCAGAGCAAACTGATTTGTCTTCTTGCCATTGGTGGGTTTTAGGGTTTAGGGTTTGGATAAACCCTAAACCCTAAAACCCACCAATGGCAAGAAGACAAATCAGTTTGCTCTTCTTCTTCTGATTCTTCAGTGTTGTGTTGCTCTGGCAACCCAATAATATCAATAAGGTGAGCAGATTTTATCTCAGCCATCCAAGGGCAACTGCATTTGATCTATTTTTCTTTTGTTTTTCCAGGGTGATGAGTTTCGGTCTCGGTCTCACATCTTGTTCTAATCTACAACATTAGATCCAAAACCAAACCTGAAGTCTAGTCTTGTTTTGTTCATACAACTTTGTCACAAAATCATTAGATGGAAATCCCCAATTGGGTGTGAACAATTTGACATCCAAGACATTCCAAAACAACAAAATAACCTCTGCTGGAGGTAACAGATTCAAGGTTCAAGCTCCTGAGCCTGAGAACATTCATAAACTCCCATGTGACCTGCCCCTTCCTCAATATAAGAAACTGCAGAAGCTGAAATTGAAACCTAAACATAGGTTTTTTTTCATTGTGTCACTGAAATTATTATACAATTCTTTGCCTCACCATCAAAACCTTTATCACTGCTTCAGATGGCTGCATGAAGTTCACAGAGGATCTATAAGGGAAGAAAGTTTACAACAGCATGCAACATAGGGACATATAGCAGCAGGCATTCAATATTGCACCACTGCTGTGTCCTTTCACTGTAGCATCGAACATTTTCACGTTGAAGAGGGACACTGCCAAGATGCACTGTAACAGCACCGGGCGAGAGGGTCTAATTAATCCTTCTACACACATTCCCCATAAGCAGATTTTTCTTAGAACTCAATTAAGAAAGTTCTAATCTCCATAGGTGCAAGTACAACAGAATATTTATTGCTCATTGGGTCTCGGTCTCGAGAACTGCTTGTCTGACTGCCAGCAGCACCTCGAATGTGCCACTGCATCTTCCTCATTTGAGATTTTTTCTGATTGGCAGACAGAGAAACCTCCTCAACGTCATCTATCTGCAAAAACCAACATAAAAAAAACACTAAGACTTCACAATACACAGCTACAAGAAAAGCTGCCCTGAGATACCAGATCAGAATCTTGAAACTAACAATCCAATCCTAGTCATGATTCTGTTGATGGCTTTTGTCTAACTTCAGCTCACCAACACTGACCAACAGTTCATGTATAAAAACTCCAGCTAAAAACTCTCAACTTAATTCTGCAGGTTGTTGGATGAACTTCTGATATGCCATGAAGTAGATATTTGTTGAGACCCAAAAATACTGGAAGAACACTCACCTCTCTGTTTGCAAAAAGGCTCTGCAAATTGACTGTGGCATTTTTAGACAACTCACTTTCTTCCACCTGTCGATCAAAGTGAATTGGTTTAGTGAAATGGGTTTAGGTTAGAGTTTTACACTTCTGTGAAATGTATAACCCAGCTAAGATAATAAGATTGGTTTGCTGAACTTTGCAGGGGTCATATACTAGTGCATTGGGAAAGAAGATAAGAGAGATCACATTGACCCTGATCACACACACAACATGATCCTGACATTCACCGCTCAAGTTCAATTGACAGCTAAATCAAAGATGGAAATACAATCACAGTAAGTCTTCGATGGAGTTTGTTGGGTGTCCCCCACCTCAAAAATGTTGGCCAGGCGAAGCAAAACTTTGCTGTCATCATCCTCATACACCTCCTACAACCCACTCCCCCAATCCAAAAAACACTGTTAGGATCTCAAAAAACAAAACCTTCCAAGATCAAGAAAGAAAGAACCCATCTTTTTGAGAAATTTCCTGTTTAGCTACGTACAGCCTTGAACAGCAAAGGCTGCAAAGTATGTAATGTCCCACAACATTAGCAGAGCTCAAATGTACTACAACCTACATTGAGATCCAGAAGCAATTGCTGCTGCTCACCTGAAGAGTAATGATTGCAACATTTGGTGGCAGCTCATAAAATGGCTGCATGGCTGAAAACTGTGGTGAGCGAATGGCAGCCTCGTTTCCATCCTACCACCAATAATAAAACCACCTTGTCAATATTCGTCTCAAATGCTCCTCAGTAAAGAAAGACTTAAGGTTTATCTGATAGTCAAGTACCTCGAGCACAGAGAATGCAAACTGTAAAGGCATTAAGACTTGCTGCCCATGGACACGGCGCCATTGTGCAGATTGTTCCGATGGACCAATGTAGACAGAAAACGATCCTTGCACCTGTTCAACAATCCATAGCCACCATCAGATCAGCTTTCAGATTTTCATTCCAATGATAGAAGACCATATAAATGGAAGAAAGAAAAGAGAAGACCCACATGACTCAATCAGATGTTTGGCACTTCACTCCTTGCAACTATAGTGATGAAAAGATTTACACATGCAAAATCTACACTGCTAGGAGTGATAGTTGTAAGGCATTACAGTTAAGCCTTCACACTCGCCATTGCTGTTGCACACCGTCTCATTTAGAGCCTCACCCACACCACGTCTATCATCATACAGCAAGCGTCTGGAAAATAGGGGTGCGTCAGGAATAGTTTCATTATTGACTGTTGGTGTTTCAAACCTCTGACCTACAGTCCATTTGACAGAAGCCCCCAACTCTATTATACAGAGATTAAATCCAGCAATTCCATGTTTACTTAGAAATCTGGCAACACCCAGAGAATTATTATTTTTGCCCTTGACATATTGTACCTGTGAAGCATAAGCTCAATTTCACCATCCACAATGCTAGATCCGCCCAAAGCTCGGTCGACCAGTACAGAGAAATCAGTTGTGTTATCTTTCAGATAGATTCCCAAATTCAGCTGCAAGAGTCCAAGGCAAAAATCTCACATCAGTGTAGCTTCACAGCCTTCCTAGACCTCCAGTCACCCTTTAGGTTATAGTTTGACAAAAGAGATGGCAATGCATGCATGCATGCTTGCTTGCTTGAACCATTGACTGAGTGCAAAGGACAAATGCAGGCTAAAAGGATTGCACCGGATAGTAGTTGCCAGCAATCGGCTCTTTCACTTCCAAATCCCAGTCAGTCCTCTGATCTCGCACCTGCAACCAATCTAATAAGATCTATCAAAGACCCTCAACTCCTTCCAAGACAGAACTGTGAAGAACCTTACTGGCACCTTTCCACATAGCAAAGGATATGTGTGATGCTGCAATGTATTTGTGACATGAGATGAATCTTCTTGCATGAAAAATCACCAGAACCACATTTCAACCCCAAAGCTCTATGAGTGAAAGTAATGGGCTTTGCTTTCTTTTTACCCTCTTGAGGAAATCTCTGCCATTTGAATCTGTGTAAAACTCATTATTGCTTGTCAGATTAGTCGTCAATTTGGTTACCACCTCCTTGCCAAGGTCATCATCAATGGGAATAGGACCAACCTTCAATATCCAAACAGCTGTTTCATCAGAACTGCTCACCATGATGAGCATAGTACATTTCAGTGGAGCAAAATGTGGCAGTAGCTGGATCTCAGAGTCAGTTTTATGTGAAGTTCTTAAAACAATTTGCACAAAAGACCAACCATGATATACAAAAAGCTGAAGCAAGAGAGAGAGAGAGAGAGATCTGTTTAGTTTGCACAAGAGTTTGCCAGCTTGCATCAACTGTCTAAGCACAAGAGCTTAGAACCCCATATTCATACACTTTTTGCTGATGAAAAAACAGTCTGAATGACAAGGGAGTAAACATATCTGGACATACCGTGAACTGGACCTCTGCATATGCCGAATCTTTGTAGATCCTAATCACCTGCATCAGCACAACATAAAGAGCTTAGTAGAACTCATGGGTCTGGTTCAAACATAGTGCCAATGCAGAGAGGATATTATACCCAGAGGAATGTTATGGTCCCTTTTTCCCCTCAGAAAACAGTTCAGCACCAATAGTTCTAAACTCATCACAAGAGCCATGCTGATCAAAGTTCACACAACCATCTGCATCATCTCACAGTTCGACAATCTTGTCAAACTGCATCATGTGGAGGGAGGGAGGGAGGAGGGGAGGTCACAACACCTGGGAAAGCCAAGGAGCAAACGATTGGTGGACTTCTTCCACCAGAGGACCACGGACAATTGTCATCTGCATCCTCAGGAGGGTAGCAAGGTTTAGGCTTTAGGCTTTAGGGTTTAAATTCTAAATCACACCAGTCAAAAAACAAAGAAAAAAAACACATTCAAAGGTTATTCTGGAATTTGTATATGCAATTGCATTGCAGATAAAGTATCTGAATTGGACTAATTACTTCAGAACATCTCCCTTGGAATACTCACTGATGATTCATCTGCATTTGTGAAACGGAAACAAGTTGATGTGTTGGGTCGGAAAAGGTATGCTCCAGATGCCTAATGATCCAGTAGTCAAGCACAACAGCAGCAACAACAGTCTTTATTGCAGAAAACAAAACCAAGTTTGAAGCAAGTATCCCATTCATCCCCCTCTCATACGAGCTTACAAATTCCTTCGGAAGACATCTTCGTAGACTATATTGTGGATTCGTTTAGCAAGAGTCTGATTTGCAGATTTCCAGCTGAGGGGTGTGCATGGGTTTAAGGTTTTGACATTTGGACTTTGGTTCAAAAAGAACTGGAGCAGCTTCTACCATATGAGATCTTCAGTGGTTCAAAGCTTCAAAACTATTGACTGCTCTCAATATGGAGAGAACCCACAAGAACTATGCTACTATCTATGTTGTGTGATGAGATTAGAACACAACAGTTTGTGAGGGAGTGAGGTTTCTTCTCCAGGGGTACCTGGTATGGATCTTCCTCAGTTAAACCATCGCTGGCATTGTACCAACAGTATGACTGTTGTACAGCAGTTGATACCTGATCAAAACTTCAAAACAAATCATCAGCATCCAATTTTAATTTGCAGGGTCACATACTCAGTACCAGTAGAGTTGCGCTTAGACTTGGTTGTTTTGTTTGCAGAGCTAGTAACCTTCCACTGCACCAGTTTGTGATTTCTGCAGAGTCCAGTTTCATGACACCAAAAAAGACAAAGAAATATGGCCCCCCCCCAACAGGGAAACTTCATGAAAAAATGCAGCAGAAGAGCAGCAGCAGATGGGGACAGACATACTCCTGTTTTTGAGTTAGTCAATTGAGCAAGGAGCCCTGTTGAACTTGAGAAACTGAGTTGCAATTGACTTGAAGTCAACTCCACAGTAGGTGTTGTATGTTGTGTTTCCACAGTAGATTTGATGGAAATATCTGCAACCCACCATTTTGTTCATCAGAAATTACTGTTCTGGGCATATATTTTGATGTTCAAAGACGATCAAAGAACATTATTCTAACCACAACCTCTTTATGCAGTCCTTCCTCTTCAACATCATCACTGGACAGTTTTCCCTACACATGGATGCCAGCTGAAGCTAGCATTACTCAGAGCTTCTTCTCAAAGACGGGGGGGAGCCTGGCACTCCTCCCCAATATATGAAGCGATGACAATGAAGAATATGACACAAAACCTCATCATCTTGTTTCAGTTGAATCGTTGGGAATTTGTGAAGAACATGGTAGGCTGAAAAGCTGAAGCTAGCATGACTCAGAGCTTCTTCTTACAGATGGGGGGGAGCCTGGCACTCCTTCCCAATATATGAAGCAATGACACTGAAGAATGTGACACAAAACCTCATCATCTTGTTTCAGTTGAATCTTTGGGAATTGTGAAGAACATGGTAGGCTTAAAAAACTCACGAGGGCTACTAGTATTAGATGATGATGCTCTGCGAACTCTGAACGTTGTATAGCCAAGTGGAGGAACCACAGCTGAGAACACCAGATGAAATAGTGGATTGTTGTAGTTATTGGAAGTCATACTAGCCTCATCACCATCCATATAGAACTTGCGTAACCGGTATGCTGATTGTGGAAGAGGCAGCAGCTGAGATGGGACTGCATTCCCTGCCCCATCAATGACCTCCAATAGCACAGCACTCGAAACCTGGTCCCATCTTCTTCACTGTCAAGAATTTCAGCTGACAAACTAATGTGTTGCACAGGAAAAAAAAGGCACAAATTTTAGCTGCTGCTGCTAATGGGAAAACGTCATTCTGACTAAACTCAACATTTTTGGCTGGCTTTAAAGAAAAACCAAGGCTTTTCTCACCGGAAAGTGTATGTACTCCTCACGACTCCATCCAAGAGGATTGTACACAACAACTACCTGTTAACGACCAACAACACCCAACAGTTAAAAACAGCAGTTAGTCACATAGAGTATCATGTAGAACAACAACAACATGTGCACTGACTTGTCCCATGTGCACATTTGCAGAGAATTCAAGAACCACTTGCTTCTTCTATTGTCAGTTTTAGTGCAAAGAACATACCAAACTTTTCCCAAAAGGAAGCTCAGCTTCAGATGTTGGACAATAGCTGATATTGAGCAGAGGACACTGCACAAATGATCACAACCATGAGGATGCAATTATCTCCCTTCATAAATGCTGAATTTTAGGGTTGGGATTTTCTAATGAAAAGAGCAAACCCAACCTAATTTTTTTGTGAAGCATAATCACATACCCATTCAGTGGTACAAAGATAGGGGAAAAACAGTGACCTTTAGCCTGCTGGAATGAGAACTCTTTAGCAAATTCATGTCAAGCACTAGAGAGACAGTGAAAGGCTTAAGAAGAATCAATTTCATCAGCTGCTGAATTGCACCTGTTCAAGTTTCAAGCCTGCAGTTACATCCTTTGGAATTGAGGAGCTGATATCCTTTTGGTGTAATACTCTACGTTGCTCAAATGAACCATTTTTTCTGCCACCCAGATGCTGCTCAGCTGCCAGTGTGGCAGAACCAATCAAGGCAGCAAGGGCACTATTGAATACCTTTTCTGCCTGGAAGAAATCCATGTCTGCCATATTAGTTAGTCTTTCTGCAATTTTCTTCCAAGGTCAGGGACGCCACAGTGCAACTCACAGACTCTGTAACAGATCTTTAGAAATTCAACTATCACCACAATTGGAGAGGTAGGGTGTGAGTCAACACTTTGCACCTGCCAGCATAACAAACAAACAGACAATGAGAAAGAAATTAGGCAGCAGCAGCTGGGATTATCATCATCACCTCTGCAGATCCAACTGCCAATCGTTGAGCATAATCATTTGCAACATGCTGCTTCTCAGTGCCACTCACTCCATCATGATGCTGCACAATTGCCATTGCTTCCTCAAGACTGTCGGTATTGGGTCCAGTTTGGTTCTTGCCCACCAAAAATTCCAACTGTCTTGCTGCCTGGCCCACAAACATTTTGCAACAATCCATCCATCTGCAGTCTTAAGAAAAAAAAGCCTCTTTTTAAAAAAGAACAAGCCCCCTTTGGCTGCTCAAATCTTTCAAGTTTGATAGCAACCGACACCCAACCATAACCTGTCAAATGAGCATTCATGATATAGTAGCACACACACGAGAACAAAATGCCTTCTAGGGTACTTACTTGAAGGAAACCAGAGAGCTTGCGCACATATCTCTTAAAGGCACTTCTGCTGGTGAAGTATCCTGTCCAGTAGCAATGTGGTCTGTCTGCATACCTGCATCACAGCATTTGATTCCACCATTTTGAGTGAAGCCCATCGAAAGTAAAAAAACAACATCAATGGATGGAGAGCATCAAGTTGGAAGAAGAAATCAGCTGACAAAAAACTCCATGCCCAACTACAGGACTTAAAAAAAAAAAGCTTACGGGAAAAAATCGCCTGTCTTCAGGGGCCATGTCTCATTGGCTGCATTTACAGCATCCACATACATGGATGGTGTGGAATAGAGTACATTTACACGGCCATCCTGTCGCAAGCAATAACAGTGACCTTCAGTGCAATACCCAAATGAATCTTCGAAACCCACAACCTTTACAGGAGCCCTTCTGGTGTCATAACCACTGCGGGGTTTAGGGTTTAGGATATCACAGAGAACAAGTTTAGACTCGAAGGTCTTCTTAAGACATTAAATACCTCGAGACAAGAAGAAGAAGACCTCAAGAGTAAGGGAAAACAAAAGGGTACTTAAATCCAATGCACAAACCTCACCAGGTTCACATGATGAATGAGCTTATCCATTTGCTTGAACCACGTATTGGCATATGTATATGCAAAGTCATCACCCATGGTCCACATCAGATGGTTTGTTTGATATTCGTTGCTCTGTGCAAATTCAAGAAGAAGCACTGTGGTGATTCAGTTTCTTGTTGCACCACTTCTAAGCACCAATTTTGCACACAACTCTAAGCACCAATTCAACAGTCAGTATTTCCATCTACAGTTGAAAGAATATCACATAACACAAACAGAATCTGGCTTACAGTAACATTACAAACCTGGTTTTGAGCATACTCCACAAAGAGATCAACTAACTCAGGTAAATTGTAGTCATTGAGACGAGCGTCGTCCTGCACATTGGTACCAGCAACAAAAAATAAAAACTCCCATATAATATATATATCTGAGATTGCAGAGAAAACCACCCCATGGTAACACACTTGTACAGGGACTGTTTGTGTCAAGTTTCAGGCCAAACAAAAGGGAAAAAAAAAGAATTTAGGTGTGTTAGTTACCTGGATAGGAGAATTTTTGGAACTAATGTCAAAGGTGAAGCCAGAAGGTGGCTCATAATGATGCCACAGAATCCCAGTAAAGATCTGTCCCACCAAAGGCTCCACATCTTGCACTTGGGGTTTTACACTCAAAAGACACCAATGCAACATCAACTGAAATCACTAATCTGCAACTACAAAATGGTGCAGTTTTGCAAGTTGGTGCAGAACTTTCTCAAAAAAGACTACCCACTGTTTGCTATTAAAGATATATTGCTGCATGGAAGGAGAAAATTCAAACAGAAAAACCCATTCCATGAAATGGTTTGTTAGTGAAAGGAATTGCAATAAGAGAGGTGGTATACTTCCTACCTCTGCAGATGACCCCAGTGATTTGGAACCCTGCCATATCATCTCCATAGTCCGATCTTTGCGGCGTTGTAACAGATCTTGATAGTCAGCTCTTGCAAAGAAGAATGCATCAAAACCCATCTGCAGCAGCAGCACAATCAATCATCAATTGTGATACATTACATCAGAGAAGGAGTTCACATCTTCAACCCCAAGGAAGATAGATTAGCCTGATTCCTTTTATAGAACTTTGGGATCATGCGGAGTGCATGGCAGCAGCTTTTTGCAGCTTGGAAACAAAATTCAAAACCTTTCAAAGCTTCGAAGATGGAAAAATTTGCACAAATTTGAGTGAGATCAAATGGGATAAGGGTGCTGAGGGTGGTGTAAGAAAGTTTTTGTTGTTTGACCTCAGCACCAAGGAGGTAGGCTTGAACAGCAGAGTGACCAAAGGGATCAATTTGCCAACCGATGCGGGGGGTGACATCAAACTGTTGCTTTATATATCGGTGCCCAAGTGTTGTCTGGTCAATCATGTCGACATAGTGAGTGGCAGCCTCATCATGCATACAATATCCACCATTGCTGCAACAATCCATCCATACAGATGTTGTCTTCAAAATGAAGTTGTTAATCTAAAACCAATTGCCAAATGACAGATTTATGGTTATATGCTTGCAATAGGCATTTAAGTGACATATATTTAGCCAGAAATCATCACTGTAACAGACACAAAAAGTGATCCACCCCAACTTGCAACTACCCAATGCACACACACCCAACAGGACCAAAGCAGATAATGTCTCACATCAGATTAAAATGAACATGGGGTTCAATGTGGGAGCCACAAGAGTGGCAAAAAAATTTGTACGACGTTTGTACCCTTTGGTAGTTATTATAGATCATTCTTCAGTGAACCATTGAACTAATGCAAAAATTTGGTCTAACAGAATTGTACATGAACTCAAACTGCCCCCTTTTCACAAGCTTCCGCACAGTGTTTTGCATCCTTGGAGTCTGCTCTCTCCACCATCGCTGGAAAAAGGCCTGCAAACAAGCACCATTGTCAATTTCCCAACCCCTAGTTTTTAACTTACAAGCTCCTAATTAGGAAAAATATGGTTGTTTCAGGCTTTTTGATTTCTCCACATATAATTTGACTCTCAAATGATTAGATACCCAAGACTACAATGAAATAAGAACCCACTTTTCTTAAGAACCCTAAAAAGTGACAGTCCTCCAATTGAGTCATCATTGGCAATCTGACCATAACCTTACCTGTTCCACATAAATGAACTTGCGGTTTGGGTCCTCCTGCAATGCTGCCACAACGGAATCCAGTACATATTGAACTGCAGCAACCTACACTCAATTGCCAGCCCCACTCCCTCCACTGGATTCTCATACAGTTGTGGGCTTTGACATTGACAAGTGTGAAAAATATATAGTCAATCCCCCAACTAATATATATATATATATATATATATAATCAAATTGTGGGTTCCCCAATTTGAACCCACAGCAGCTTTCATTGTTGATTTGTGCGGTGATTGAAAGAGTAAGACACATCAATCTTGGATCTTGACTTTGCTATTAAAAATAAAAAAAGTCAGAATCATTCCCCATTTGTAAGAATGGAGAGAGTCTTCTTATAGTCATCAAAGTATCAAGCGCTGCTGCTGCTGCTGCTAGTCACTCCAAAACAGACTGCAGAATGAAGATTTTATTGCAGATTTTGTTTTTCTTTCTTCACAACAACATTACAAGAAACAGAAACCAGAGATGGAAAAAAACAGCACGCAGGCAGCAAACCGTAAACCTAATATAAAAGAGAGAATGGGTGGGTACACTGACTGACCTGAATGCTGTTATTGGAGCCGACGAAGTACTGATCTACGGTCTTGAGCCAGCCCACATCGTCATGGGTGTGACACACCAAGTGCACATTCAACTTCCCATTCACAAGAGACGCACTGGTGTTGTAGAATCTGGCTCCGAATTGCAGGAGCTCCGAATCCTCCTCCTCAGCAGCAGCAGCAGCATTAAACCACCCACTACAGATGATGATCCAGAAAAGCGGCTGCAGCAGCCACAAGAGGCTGATCACATTCCACCTCCTCCTCATCACTACCCACCCACCCACCACCTCTGTGCTCCGCTCCTCCTCTTCCTCCTCCTCCCTGTTCCTTCCCAAAACACACACACACACACCCCTTAGATGATCATCATCATCAGCAGCAGCATCACATTTTGCCTTCCCCTAATCTGGATTCTGTTTGTACACACAGAAGAAGAAGCTACAACAAAGATCATAAAGAGAGACAGCAGCAGCAGCAATAGAAAAGAAAAGAAAGCAGAACCTCTTCTTCTTCAATCCTTCAAGCAAAGCTTTACTTTACACAAACCAACAAAGAGAATGGATACAACCCAATTCCAGCAACTGCCTCTATTTTGTTTCTTCGTTGGAGGCTGGCGGCAGCAACAAACATGGCAGGAGCATACTGATGGAGATGGGTGTGTATGGGATGGGCGATTGATTGATTGATGGGTCTTGGGGAATTTGGCACCAAATCAAACCAAAATTTTTTTGCAAGCAAGAAGAAGAAGGATCGTCATCATCATCGTGGTAAGTGATGATGGGAAATGCGGTGGCGTGTGCGTAATGATGGGAGCTGCTTGCTTGCCCCTTGTAGTGTATCCATGCATGCGCATGTGAGAGCCATCGCCGCCACATCAGGTGCTGCTCTGGAGTCCCTATCCACTCTAGCAGAAAGCTCCAAGAGGCTGTCCGGTACCAAAATTTCAGGAACTGCCCCTACCCCTCCCTCCCTGCCCTTGTCAAGAAAAAAAAAACTTAAGTAGTAATTAGTTTAGTTTTAAGCTGGGTTAGTTAGTGTACTTGAACATATTTATTTTTAGAGTGGAATTGTTTTAAAGTGCGAATATGATCTTTAATTATTTCTTCTTTTTTAAGGATGTGAATTTTTTTTGTGTGTTTGTAAATCACTTTTGTTGATTTGAGATTTCATTGTAACCAACCCAAAAAAAAATTGAAAAGTTTATTTCACTACACTTAATTATGCATTCAATTCTTGTAAACACAATAGACCTGCCACTAGTAGTTTCTTATGAACAATAGTCCTACACATTACACCTTCTTAGAGCATCTCCAATGGTGCTCAGTTTGTGACCCTTCAAAAGTATTTCTCACATCCAAATTTAGTTATTTGAGCTTTGCGCTACTGCTAACTACCTGTGACCATCAATTTTTTAAAAAGAAATCTTATGTTTTCATATGGTTTTTAATAGTTCATGATTATTTATGTCAATTTAATTTAATGTAATTTATATTTCATGAACATGAACAGACACATGTTAATTTGATTTTTCATATCCATGTTGGTGGAAAGGAGAAAAGAGTGAAGTAGTTATAAAATGGAAGTAGTTATTAGGAAAGGTAAGAGTTTAGTTAGGTTTTAAAATGAGGTAATTATTTTTGAAATTGTGTTTGGATTGGTCCATGGACGACCGTACAAAGGATTCCAAAAAATCCCCTTATATGTACCAGTTCTGATTACTCATGACTGGAATTTATTATTTTGCAATGGCACCCATAAAACTAAGACTGCGACAGCACATAGGTGAGGAGACTACCAATAGCAAACCACCTGGACCAATCATTATGATACGCCAATCAGAAACACTCAACATCTGTTAGATCATATTTAGTACACTCTTTTCTGCAGGCACAGTGTTGCTGCGCCATTCACCAGCCATAGCAAACTGGGCAATTATGCTGAGCCAAAACCATTTTGGGTCACATTATAATACACCTTGTTTGTTTTGTTTGCAGTTTTTTTTGGAGGTTTATGTAAAATTGCATTTTGCACATTGTTTTGGGTGTGTGTTTTCTTCTACCCCGCCCAATTTCTAAGCTACCCTTGCCCCTTCCTCCTAGGGCCTTGTCAAAGAAAAAAAAAAAAAACTATGATTTTCATATGCTAGAACCAGCCCCCATAAAAAATTTTAATTCAGTAATTGCCCATGTTTATGTCCCCTACCCCTTCCTCATGGGGCCTTGTCAAGAAAATAATAATAATTGAGATTTTCACATGTTAGAAGTTGGAACGCCAAACAAAATTTTACGAATTGCCCTAGACTCTGCCCCTGCCCCACCCTCCCTGGCCCTTGCTTGGGGCCTTGTTAAGGGGGAAAAAATTAAAATTTTCACATGCTAGAACTTAGAAACTGCCCATAAGAATTTTTTAAGGAATTGCACGGGACTCTGCGGCTCCCTCTAGGCCCCTTCCTCATGGGACCTTGTGAAGAAAAGAGCATTTAGCCAACAGTTTTCATATGCTAGAACCAAGTGCTGGGTGGGTATTAGAGATGGCAACATACCCTGCTTCCTCTCGGATGGTTCTTTAATTTCATACCTGTGGTTCAAAGAATGGGATTTGATATGTGCTCATGATTGTCAAAAAATTCACTAACCCATTTTGATTTATAACCATGAGTTTCTCTCCACCAGAACTGATCAATTCGTAACTCCCCAACTCTGTTGATTTAATTGCTTTTGTAAAAATATAAAAATTGTTAGTCCCAGTGATGTTGGGTGAACCAGCCCAAGCTTAGGGTTTCGGGTTTATGCATACGCACTACGCACAACCCACTGCTGTTCTGTTATTAGAAAGAGGAACAGACCCCAGCTGTTATCAGGTTCAGCAATAATTAAATAAATTTTGAAAATGTCAAGTTTTTTGAAAATTATATGTTTGAAATGTCAAATTTTAAGGAAATTACAAAGGAGAGAAAAATACAAAAGTTGGTCTTATTATTATGTTAGAGGTTTAAGAGTTGAGGGAACCTATCAAAGAAGCTGCCTATATTTCTGACCAAATTTTCTTAATTTTTTTTTTTTCACCGAAGGTGAATTTTGAAAAGTTAAATAATTATTTGGCACATGAGTGTTAAACCTGGAAAATATATGAAATATATAACCACAGTTCTAACATAAAAATTAAAAAATCAAATATCCACCCCCAAACAACCACTAATTTGTCCACGAAAACTGTCAGTTCATTAGAGTAATTCCACCAACACACTACACAACAATCAATTGGATGATGCACATGAAAAACTTACTGGTAAACGATTTTTTTAATGGTTTTCAGATGGCATATGCACATACATAGGATGCAAAGCCACCAATCAGTCTTAGAGCATCTCCATCGCTACTCAGTATGTGACTTCAGACAGAAAAATTTATTGGGAAAAAGGCAAAATGTACCGGTTTAGCTCAGGAAATTGATTTTTCCGCACCAAATTCGTCCAGCAACACAGTTGTGCACCTCCAAAAAAGAATGTAATAAATTGGACCTGACTGCGGCTCAGTATTTTTTATTGGTCTATCATAATGATTGGTCCAGGTGGTTTGCTATTAGTAGTCCCCACTTATCTGCAGTTCCCATTACAGTTTTATTGGTGGGGTTGCCAAAAAAAAAACAGCTAAACTTAGACATTTAATTTTATTATCCAGAGTGACATACTGAGCACTGGTGGAGATGCTCATCTCCGGCAATGTTCAATATGTGACCCTGCAAAAATATTTCACATCTAAGTTTTATTTTTTTTCGACCCTGCTCACCAAACGGAAACTAGGACTGCAAATAGCTAATAGATTATTAAATAGGTAACAACTCACCTGGACCAATCAAACTATCTAGGCAATCAGAAATCAAGGGAACAGTCCATAAATACGATTTGACTGTGTGAAATCTGCTGTGAATTTACTCATTGATGGATTTGTTGTTGGCCTTGCCTACCAAGGCAAGGATATTGTGTTTAGATTCATTATAGAGTATAGTAGCTTAAGGGATTTTTATAGGCCCCTAGGTAATAATAACAGGTCTATTTATTTTTGTATGAGAATTTTCGAAAGATGATATTTTGGCTGGGGTTGAGACTTGAGATTAGTTATGAAAGTCATAATATCTTGAAGGATTTTGGTTTGGTTTAGAGGATTTTTTGAAGATTATGTTTTTGCATGGCCAAATATTTGAGTTTTCATAATTCTTCTTTTGCATTAAAATACTTTTTTAATGTAAATGGGAAGGCCATATCGTGACACACCCCTTGTTCTCATTGCACAATGTATTACTTGCTAATGATCTGCCTAATTGATTAATTAATTAATTGGTCTAGGTGTTGAGCTATTACTATTTTTCCATTTTTTACAGTCTCAGTTCCATGGTCTTGGAAAAGATTAAATAAATCATTTTGGATGGAAAAATATTGTTGGAGGCCTAAATACTCGGTATGTATGGGTGAGCCTGTGCTTATGGTTATCAAATAATTGGAAGCAGTTTTTTTTTCAGAGAAATTCAATAACTGCACAAAATAGGTAAACACCACAAAATTTGCTTCCTAAATCAAGGTCTCTATGAGTCCAAATTTCACATTTCTCAGGTTAAGTATAGCCCATATAAGAAGAAGGTGAAGGTAGTAATAGGATAAAAAGTGTCAATTCACCTTGGGCAAACTAGAATGTTTATTTTTTTATTTTTGGTGGGGGGGGGGGGCAATTTATCATCATTTTTTTGACTTAAAATACCATGTGGCTTCTACCAATGTTGGATGGTCTATGAAAATGGCACCAAATACCAATGGTTCACAAGGCAATTCCATAAAAAGAAATTAATTTTTTATCTCTAAAAATGAAATGAAATTGGAAAAAATTATCTAAAACGTTTCTACACATCCCCATAACAAGGTCTAAGTACTCATCTTGTAAAGCTAGTTATGGAGGAGATAAGGACATCATGTTGTCCACCAATTTAGAAAAGTCCATTATTTATTTGACACCTATTGTTTTATGGTAATGGGGTTGGTTCTTCTAATCTATGTTTAAATATCTTATTATTGAGAATATCCTTGATCTTGTAAAATAAGACTTTGTACATACATTAAGACTATTTATTAATTTATTTCAAACTTATGTAGTTAGTTAGTTGTAAAATTGTATGATTGTTGTTATCAAATAAGCATCGCAAATTGGAGTCGTTTTTATCAACCTTGCCATTTTTAATTTTAATTTTAATTTTTTATTTAAAAACCCTAAAATCTTTGTGTAGCTTACATGCACTTTTTTTTTTCTAGAAATACATTCACGGGCAACAATGAGAAGCCATTTTCACATTTTCACATAATATTTTTCCTTATTTTTCACCATTTTTACACTTATGAAATAACTTTTGTAAAAAAGAGGCAAGAAAAGGTTGAAGACAACTTCTCCTAAAGGCCAACTTGCAACTGAGAGGTAATTGGTTCATAAAGGGGATGGAAGTTGGTATATAAGCTTCACACATATAAACGAATATAAATGACTTAATCATTTTCATCCATTTGTAATTTCATCCGTGTGATATAATTCACATGTGTGTCAATTGTATCCATATGTGTTCTACCCCCTCATCATCAATATTTCTTTCATTTTTTGGTCAAAGTTCATCCATATAGGTAATTTATTCATCCACATGGTCTGATGGTAATTTGTATGATCAATTTGATCCACAATCGTAGTGTTACCTATCATCAGTTCGATTCATGCAGCCAATTACAGATGTGATAAGTTTCATCCATGAACATAATTTTATTCATGCATAAATACAATTTTTTTGGTAATATTTGTTGAAAATTTCCAAATAATAAAGATGTAAAATACACAAGGTCCATTCCATGATATTTGCATTTGTTTATTTGGTTTTCAGATATAATTGCAATTCACATTGAACTTACATAATTGGAGGTTGGAACTCAAATGATTTTTTTGGAAACAATGCGACAAAATTGTCACATTCCAAGGAAATAAATTGTGAAGTCACCATACCTATTTAGACAATATGTTCTTGGAGGTCGCCACAACGGTTATATTAACAAGATCAAATACCCACCCAACACTAGTTATGGCTCCATGTTGATGTTAATAACACTACAACTCTTGTTAAGGGTTGAGCTTGTAGACTTTTTTGGAGGTTTTCAATCACCATAAGTGAGGGAAAAAAACAGGAGTAAAAATTGCTGTATTTCGTATATTTGGTTTTCATTGTGTAGCCAAAAATAGAAGAATGTTTTAATATTTTAATATTGTAATTGATTTCTAGTTTATAATAGCCAAAATTGGCTAAATGTTTTCCTAGAGGACTATTGTCACTCTAATGCCTATGTACCACTTCAATGGCCCTTTCCCCCAACAAGCCACTAGAATGGATTGTTGCCAACCAAATTTCCAAAGAGTTTTTATTTTTTTCTGCAATGCCTCAAAGTGTCCATTACAGACCCAAACATGTGTCTGGGCAGCACCAGATACATCTTGTTTGCCCAAATCAATGTTTTTGTATTGGCAAAAATTTGCCAAATTTTGACCTGAAAATTATGATTTTGACCTTTACAAAGGATTTTTCATTGAAAAAATTGCCCAAAATTACCAAATTTTTCTCATAACCTCCAGAAAGTAGCCAAGAATATACAAGGAGGGATTCTGTTTTTTTCTCTACTTCCGTATCTAGGATGTAGCCAAATTTGGCTAAATTGTTTTATGGATGACTGTCACTTTGGCTACATTACAAAATAATCATTAAAAAACACCCTGGGCAAAATGGGCAATCATGGAAAAAAGAAACAAGCTGGACTTTTGTGCAAGCTGCAATAAAAAGACATGTAACTGATTTGACTTCTTGGCTGCCCATAGGCATAGCCATTTGCATTTTCATTGTGAAATCATATATGGAACAAATTGAATTTTTTTTTGGGCTGCCCATAGTCATAGCCATTTGCATTTTCATTATGAAATCATATATGGAACAAATTGATTCTTTTCCTTTTTTTTTGGGTTGCCCATAGTCGTAGCCATTTGCATTTTCATTGTGAAATCAATATGGAACACAAATTGATTCATTTTGTATGCCTTGAATATGGCCCCACCCAAGACCCATCCACTACACTGCCTTGCTTCAGAAGCTAAAGCAGAATGAACTACAACCCACAACCGTGCAAGAAAAAAACTAAAGAAGGAATGATATTACCCAATTGACAATCAACTTCAGCTAAAAGAATTATTATGAACCCTAGTTCTCACTTCCTTAATGGAAGCAAATCAATTGGTGGACACATAAGCCATGAAAAAAACCCAAGCTCCTCAATGAACACATGAACTTGTTAACCCTAGGTATGGATTAAACAATCCCCACCCCCCCCAATCTCTTTATTTTTTTCCATTAAACCCCTTTACCAAACAAAAATTTTGTGTTTTTTATGTAACAATTTAA
>Ga0116231_10007036_pt1 | contig 20958 bp, 18 predicted proteins | sample S1TSphgellanicum_2_FD_89695 | JGI IMG/M metagenome (GOLD analysis project Ga0116231, IMG submission 89695) | Host-associated microbial communities from peat moss isolated from Minnesota, USA - S1T2_Fd - Sphagnum magellanicum MG | ecosystem: Host-associated > Plants > Peat moss > Unclassified...
AAAAAAAAAAATAAAAAAAAAAAAAAAAAAAAAAATATAAAAAAAAAAAAAAAAAAAAAAAAAAAAAAAAAAAAAAAAAAAAAAACCATAGAAAAAAAAAAAGAAAAAAAAGAAGAAGGAGCTTTCCTTTATTCTTTCAATTCTACACTAGTGTGAACCTTGTGCATTATGCATAGGTGTGTTATTTCAACAATGTTTGGTTGATGTTTTCGATTTTTTAAAAAAACTTTTCTTTTCAAACAACTGTCCGTGGCCTATGTCCGTCCGGAGTCTAAGAACCAGAGCGTTTTTTTACCAGTTCTTTCGTAAAACCTTTGGTTTTTCTTTTGAAAGAACCGAAACCGGTGATTCTTATGGGAAAAAAAATTCAAAGATTCAAAACCAACATTGGAACTAACCACCATTAGCGGGTTATTAGAAGGGTGGTTCTTACCATTCGTACTCACGGTTCTCAAAAAATCAATGAACTAAAAAATGGAACCGACGGTTCTTTATATTTTTCCACTTGGTCTGTCTGTGATAGGGCTTGGGAAGGGGGTATTAAGATTTCAACAACCTTAACTGTCCGTGGCCACTGTCCGTCCGGAGTCACCCCCCCCTGCCCCAGCGGTTCTTTATATTTTTCCAATTGCTGCTAAACATCGATTTCCATTGGATCACATTGGGCCAAAGTGATTCAACACCCACCGGTGCACCATCCATCCACTAGATGCCTGAACTTGAACCTCCCCCGTGCCCAGCTCGCCCGTGCTGGCCCACCGTCACAGATAGACAGATAAGTGAATTAATATATATGATGATTTGGGATGAAGTGCTTCTCTTGTCTTTTGCTCTCCACATTTCTTCAACATTAAGTTCTCCACCTTCCTCAAGACTTGTGTTTCACGTCTCCTCGAAGCTTTGTGCTATCATGCTCTTTTGAACTCTCGAGATGCAGTGAGTGGGAAATGAGGTGAGGGAGGTAGGAAGGGGGAAATAAATAGGAGGGAGGTAGGTAGGAGGAGAAAATTTTAAGGCTGACAAGGGGCTGAAAAATCCTTGGGCAAGGGAAGAGGATATGTTTTAGATTCATCCCCAAAACAGCTTGAACAGCCTCATCCTGAACTGGTGCATTGGTGGCTGCTGGTTCCTTCCAATTAAGCAATCATTATCTTTGACTAGTAACAACATGTATTTACTTTTACTGTCACCTTTACAAGCGAGTGTTATTTAATGTGTATATATCTGCTTGTGAGTTAACCTATATGCTTTAATGGAACTTTTAATGCAAAACTTACTTTCACACTATGTGAAAATTGATTTCACCTTGGGTGAAAATTGATTGTACATCCCATCTATCCTATTTAGGATTTAGGGTTTAGGGCCTTATAATGTACAAGCCATTGTTATAATGGCTAAATTTATCCCATGTGATTTTGCCAAATGTTCTATGTGTATGTTGTGTTCCCCATAGTTCCCATGTGTTCCCCCCTCACATTTGTTCTTTTGAAATTTATTCCACCTGCTTTCTCAACTACTACCTATCAGACCTTGGGGGTGGGGGGGGCTTGGTGTGTGAAAAATCACCAATGGTTTTATGAAAGGGAATATTTCTGTTGCAAATTCTTTTTTAAAAAAAAACAAAATCGCCAAATTGTCATAGAAAACTTTTTTTTTGCGGGGAGGTGTCATGACATTCATGGTGACTACCTACATGTTTAAGAGTTCCGAGTTAAAATTGAAATTTAGAGATGAGTTCCCATATGTCCATGATATTGTTCTCAACAGCCTCAATTTTTGTTCTCGTATTTATTGGCCTTAGTCTTATTCTTCTTCTAACTTACATAGGTGGGCCAAATGGAAAAACGTGAAATTAAAATTAATTAATTTAATTTTTTAAAAAATATTTTTATTAAAAAAACCTCTTGTTGGAGGTCCACCTAATTGAATGAACCAGGAAGCGCCTGAGTTTGCAATTTTTGATTTCCTGGTCTTCTAAAGTGTGGATGGGTAGTGGGGATTTTTTTTTAAATTAATTTTGTAAAATTTGCATGAGTGGCAATAGAATATGCCTCTAAGTGGGTTCTTTTGTAATTTTGATGGAGGGTCACTTGCTGATTCCATTTTTGGCAAACATTCATGGATTTTTCAAATTTTGGCTCAAGGTTTTTTTTTTTGGCCTTGCCTACCAAAGGCAAGGATATTGTGTTTAGATTCATTATAGAGTATAGTAGCTAGCTTAAGTGATTTCGGCCCATAGATGATAATAGGTCTATTTCTATATGAGGATTTTTGAAAGATGGCATTCTTTTGGCTTGTGTTGAAACTTGAGATTAGTTTTAGAGTTATAATATGATCTTGAAGGATTTTGGTTTCTTTTGGAGGATTTTTTTTGAAGATTATATTTTTGCATGGTGAAATTTTTTGAATTTCCTTAATTATTCTTTTTGAATGGAAATGGGAAGGCCACAATGTGACACACCCTTGTGTATAAAGTTTTACATAAATAAAGGTAAGTTCAACAGACACCCAACAAAAAAAAAAAAAATCAGTGCAAAATGTGTGTTGAGATTGCTTCATGTGTAATTAGGTAATACTTAGGATCATGGGTTTTTTTTATGTTCACCTCACAATTTCTCAGAAGAGATTTACCCAAATAAGCAAAGGAAGGGTCCTTATTAATTAATCTCAACCCTTAATTAATCTCTCCAAACAATAGCTACGATCGTGTGTCAATGGTTGGGATGGATTTGGCAAATGAACTTAATTTTTTTCAGAAATTTTCCCTATTTGCAATTCACAATCCCTACAAATTGTTGTTGTCTTGCTCGATTTTTTGGCACGAAATACAAAGTGCTCAAGAATGGGGAATTAATTAGCTTGTTGGCCTTTCATTTGGGTTGCTAATAAATGTTTATGTTTTGTTGAATCCAAAGATCATATTTGGGAGCTACTAATTATAAAATGTGCATATTTGCTTGATTCAAAGATCAAATTGCCTTAATTTGGTGATGTTTGTGCATTGTAAGATTGTTAGGGTTGTTTTTATTAAATGGTTAGTTGCATGCCTTTAAATGTGACAAACAAACTCCTCTCTTAACCAAACAATTTTGGCCCTCACTTTTGTGGCTGAAATTTTCTTTAAACTAGTCCAAAGCACCCACCATAACCAACCTTTGCCTTGGCTTGTGTTATTGCAATCTTGAAAAAAGTGGGTGCTGCAAATCACCCCTAGACCAAACATTTCATTCCGTAATAGTGAATTTATTTTCCCTTAAATGGTTCCATATGGTGAATGAATCCTGAGAATTAGCCTTTTCTTTCGCTGGCGATATATAGCCAAAAAATTAAAATTGCTAAAATCAAGTGCCTTTTTAGATTTTTCAATAGCCAGAATGTGATCACAATTTAAGAAATTTTCTATACATGTTTCAAGTAAGTGGCCAAAAATATATAAGGATGTTCTTTTTTTAATACTTTCATATTTTAGGTTGTAACCAGGGTTTCTTTTAAGGATTTTCTGATGTAGCCAAAGTGGTGATCTTCCAGAAAATAATTTAGCCAAATGTGGCTACATACTAGATATGAAAGTAAGGAAAAAACGAAATCCTTCTGTATTCTTGGCTACCTTTTGGAACTTATCATTAAAATCTGGAAAATTTATTGTATTCTTGGCTGCCCTTTTAGTGATCTTTCGCCAAAAAAGGTCAAAAATGATTGGTCTTGTGGTGAAGGTGCAAAGTGCTATAGAATGTGATTACATAAAGTGAGAGAATGTTTAAAACTCTGGAACTTATCATAAAAATTTGGCAATTTGGAGACTTTTTTTCTCAAAGTCTGGAGAATTTGGGCCATTTTTTCAATGAGAAATCCTTCGTATAAGTCACAATCATATTTTTCAGGTTGAAATTTGGCAAAATATTGCCCCCCAAAAAAAACATTGATTACAAGGAATTGTGCATGTGTGCTTGTTAACCTGCCACCCTAGTGGAGTTAACTTTAAAGCAGTTTTGTTCATGTGAAAACATACTTTCATCTTATGTGAAAATTGTATTTCATCCAACCTATTGTGTACAAAGCCATTATATGGATGATAGTGAATTTATCCCATGTATCATGCCAAATGTTCCTTGTGAAATTGTTGATCTTATACATGATTTCATCGCATGTGTTCTCTCGCATGTGTTTCATTGAATTTGTCCCATGTGATTTGGCAAATGTTCTTTATGTTGTTGTTCCCCACAATTCCCATGTGTCCTTCACATGTGTTCTTTGAAATTTATCCCTTCGTGCTTTGTCAATTTCTCCTTATCAATGTTTCTTTTTCAGTTTTTTTAAATTTGTGTGATGTTGCAAGGTGACGAGATTTAGGGCCACTTCACTTGAGACAAGGGTCCAAGTACGAAAAGCCCAAGGACCAATTTGAAGCAAATTGAACCTTGAATTGGAGCCTTTTTCACATTAAAAAAACATTTTTTCACATTCTTAAGGTACAATATAGTGTGTCTAAAGGCTTGGGGTCCAATACAAAAAATGTGCGAGTGACATGTGAGAGGATTAGGTTAACCTTTAGTCTTTTCTTTTTTTTATGATTTTTAAATTTTTTATTTTTTAAAGAAAAACTCTTACTACACACAATGAATAGCGTAGGCACAATATATTGGTGCCTCTTGTTTTTATTTCTTGCATTCAGTAATTGCACTATGGTGTTTTAACTCTCCATTTTTTACCTCACCTTTCGATTCACCTCTATTTCATGCACTTGAAAGGGTTGAAAATGCACTCTTAACAACCACATTGTGAGAATGCACAAAACCGGCCATGTCAACTCTAGAATTGGTCAAAAATGGGGGAGTTGATGTGCTCTCAACAATGTCCTCAATCCATAGCATGTTTTCCATTCTTACAAAAATTGAACAAAAAACGTAAAAAACAACAATGAAAAAGAACCCCCCAAAAAAAATTGAGCAACCTTCAACCTTAGCTTACACTTTGGTTATCCAAACCATAAGCTCTTTCTTTTAAGTTTTTTTTTTTTTGGTTCAGACCAATTGGTTTTCCCTTTAAAATGATGCCATGTAAGCTAAATCACAATTTGATTTGTCTTAGTCTCGGACCCTCATCTAAAGGCCTTGTGACCAATTTAAAACTCTTGACCAATAGGAATGTTCAATTTCATTGGACCTTACTCCTTGGACCCTTGTTTAGAATCGCCCTTAGCTCGATGGCAATGACCTCACAAAATATTTAGTTTTAATGGCAAAAATATTAGAGGAAATTGTTAAAATTATTTTTAAAATTAAAAAAAAGATTGGTTTAAATTTGCAATTTTTGTTTTTGTGGTTGCATGCAACCTAGAGGCTCCATATCAGTCCTTTTAATGAAAATTTATTAAAAGGTGACATAATTTTCTGAAATGGTGACATTTTGTTGCCAATCTTTTTTTTTCCAAAAACCAAAATTGTCAAATTGTCACAAAAAAAATAAAATTGGGGAAAGAGCAATGTTTTTTCTCAATTTCTTCATGGTGCTTCGTGTGATGCATCCCTGGGAAGATTTTCACATAACTAACAACATTATTTCAAGGAACTCTCAAAACCATAGCCAAAAGACTTAAATGTGATGACATTTTCCATTAAAAAATAATCATCTATCATTTTTTTAATTCAAAAAAAATAAAATTACCACATAATATTATATTTCCAAAAAATACTTTTGCCTTTGGGCAATTTTTCATGGAAAACAAATTGGGAGGGAATCACCACATTGAAATGTACTAACTACACAATTCAAAATGTAAGGTAACACCCCAAGGTGAAAACATTCCCAAAATAAATGGCCCCCACAACCATAGGTTGAAGGTTGATTATTTTGGGAATGCCCTCACCTAAAAGCTTTACTTAACATAAAAACTTCCTTATTAATTTTTAAAAAAATTGGTGTGATACATGGCAAGTACCAAACAATTACCTTCTAGGTATCCAATAAATAAAAAATTAATTAACTTGTGCATTTTGAAAATGAAATGCCCACCCCCAAAATGGAAAGTGCCTTTTATCAAAGGACTTATTATGCTAAGTAAAGTGCCCTTTAGTGTTTTTTTCTCATATTTGCAATGTGGCACATGTGGGTATTTGTAAGTAGTTTAAATATGTCAATTTGGCAACTATTTTTTTTTTTGGGTGATCAAATGGCTTTGTTTGTTCAAACAAGCTTAAGAACTAACTATGAATCAAATGTAGAATAGGAAAGTGAAAGGCAACCTTATTTTATTTGAAGTTTACAAACCAACAATTAAATATAATCCAAGGCAAAAAAAATTTGGTAGTATGTGAAACTCCGTGTAGCTATATGCCCATTGAATGAAATTTCATGTAGGTAAGTTGGCTAACACTTACATTTCAATGGTGAAAGAAAGCAACAAGGTGCATAAATTAATTGACACTAGAATCTACTACTAAAATCTCTTAGGGGAATTGAACCCCAATTTTGAAGACCCTACCTATTATAATAAGAGATTGCTTGAAAAAAAATAAAAATTAAATGATATACTACTTCAATGGAGTTCAAATTGTGCACAAAATGGATATTGCATACACCTCAAGGTTCATACCAACCAAATCAACAAAATTAATTAAAATGAAACAAGTATTGCAACCATGATAACATAAACACATGAATAACATATTGCATAAAGGGTTAGGGTTTAGAGATTTTTGGTTGCTTATCCCTCTACACCATGGCAGGATTTTGCAATAGTCCAAGAACTCATTACTAGAAAAAATGGGAAAATGTTCAACGTAAAAACCTTCTAAACAAACATCTTAACAACTAGATAAAAATGGGTTGTTAGTTTATTCAGTAGCTTTCTTTTCATAAACCCCAAATTAAATAAGCATCTTTCATCCTTGGTGTTGCCCATAATCATTGCCATGGATAATTCAATGAATTTCAACCATTCAAATAGTTAATGAAAAAACAATTGATTATTGGCCAAGTTGGTTCATATTCTAATCTAGGGATTAGAGTCCAAAGGAGGACTCATGGCAACATGGCAATTGGCAAACATAGTAAGCTTGAAAAAAGATGACTCTTGCACCAATAATGTTCCATCAAGCAAAGGTGGAATGAACAATTGTTTTAAGCCAATATGCTTGCCAAAATAATAGTCTACTTTTAGAATGGAAAATTGAGCCATAAACATATGCTTAACTTCATGTTGCAGCCAAAACAAAGGATAAATCACACCAATGGCATTCATAATGTCTTGAGCTAAGAATTGTCACTCAAGTTCTCAAATGAAGCCACCAACTACAATATTGAACTATTGTTTCATAGCTTTAACTACACTCAACCAATCAAGTTTAGAAGCACAACTTAAACAACTAATTAGCACATCCCTTTTGTGAACCATGTAATTGCAAGAAAAAAATTGAAACCTTGCATACTCCACACCAAAATTAGGTTAAAAATCCAAACCATATGTAAGGGATCATATGAGTGATGCATAATTGCAAAGAATGTTGAAAATTTCCATCAACATGCCCATAACTTGTAACTAAATCAACATACAATGTACAAATCTCCTTCATAGGCCTTAATTATATCAACAAAATCACATTGAATGAATACATCCCAAGCTTGAGCAAACTTTGACAATGACCACATACATACAAACAAGGGTAGGATATAATTTAGACCCATAAGGTTTCCACATCATAGAAGAGGTTTAAGTTTCCTTTTGTTGTTGTGTTTGATGCTTGTTCATCAAACATGTGCATGATTAAGGATTTATATTCTACCAAGATGCATTTGGTAAAAGACAACAATGTGTTTTCAAGTTGTGCAACATTTTAACACCTTTTTCTTTTAACATTTAGCCAACTTATATAGTTTTTTCTAAAGATTGCTTAGGGTTTTGTGCATAATAGTTGTAAACAAATTGGAGCAATGCTTCAATTTTTATAACCAAGGATAATCCAAATAATGTTTATAGAACTAAATTGGTTCAATGCACAACATAATGCACACCTAATAGAAAGGCACATGCTTTTCCTTCAATTGCATTGTAACCCCAATCTTTGAACCCTAGAATATCATCACACCATCCATTCCAAAAACACAAATTTCAAAACCAAATTAGATTTTGGATATAAAAATAAAAATCTCCCAATTACTTTTGTCAAATTGTCAACATGGGAAGGTGAAAGCATGTTAAGGTGGCTAAGTTTTAGCAGATTAAAGTCTTTTTTTTAAATCCTTTTCTATTGTAGTTGAAAGTTGATTTAAAATATGAATATTTAGATTATATTGAAAATAACATTTTTTCCATTTCCAATTTCAATTCATGATGTTATAGGACATATTAAAAATATCATTAAAAAAAATTTCTAACAATAATTTTTTTTTAATTTTCATAAAGGTTTTTTAAATAATTATAATTTTTGGGATTTTGAAAAGTCCATAACATAATAAATTAAAATCATATTCCATTCATTCAATGGATCTTTCATTTTTTAAACATAATTCATCCAATATCCTAAAGTTTCAAACACATAAGATAAACACATTGTAAAATAAAAGTCCATATCCATGAGTTTTGCAGGGCGTGACAAAATTTGTTGCCAAAATTCAAAAGTCCATTACTCATTAAATATGTAGGATTTTGAATTTTTTTTCCATTTTAAAAATGCCAACTCTATTAGCATTACATAAATGAATCCCTTTATTAATATTTCAATGAAAACATTAACATTTTATATTTTAGTGTCAAAGAGTACAAACTGCAAGTTTGACACATTAAAAAGGATTTCATAGTGTGTTTTCACCCTAGAACCTTCAACAACTTGTGATAGAGTTTTTTAAAAAAGGGAGTTGTTTCCACCCTTCCACAACATACACATGGATAAAAATCCACAATCGATTATCAATGGTGGTCACTTCATCAGAACACACAAAAATAAATTGGGCTTTTTACATTATTAATCAAATTGTTTAGAGAAAAAAATTCATGCATAGCTTTAACCACGCTTTAACTAGTTGTGTCAATCTAATTCTTCCAAGGGTTGTTTAGCACTTTCAAGAAATCAAACAGCTCCTTACAACCTTTTAAGTTTGTCATAGGCTGTTTCCACCTCAATGAATGAAAAATCATGGCAAATTGCACAATTTTTAAAAAAATGTTTTACATGTTTCCATTTACAATTTGTTTCACCCATGAAAAACAACATATATAATGCCACTTTTTTTTAACATGTTGGCTTGTGTTGCTTATTTAGTATTGACCAAAAACCACCCCTAAATGTGTAGTTGTTGCTTTCCAATGACTTACATTTTTGCAATCCATCAAACTTAGGAACTAACAATTTCTCTCTCTTTTCAACCTCACTACAAATTCTACATCTTACCTAGGTCATCTTCCCTTTAAGACCAATAATTGCTTTAGCCCATGGAAGCTTAACAGCCCAAACATCTTGGAACACCCAGTTGAATTCCCATTTTTTCCAAAAAAAATTGGTAGGAAGAATTTGAGTGATATCGATAATTAGAATAAAATTAATTGTAATAGTGTTGTAAGAGGAAGCTTTAGAAATTCTTTTTAAAAATGGGATGGACATTTATTTTTGCGTATAATATTAAACGTTTGCAAAAATTGCTCACCAAAATGCATGTTCACGAATTTTGTTGGAGGTGTAAGTGTAAACAAAGCATCACCTAAAGGATCATTGGAGGAATGAACATTGACATTTGAGGGACTACAAGAAGAAAATAACCTTTGGTACTTGAAATTTGGCAGGGGTTCAATGGTGGCATTGTCCAAAATGAACACAAACTAGTGCCAAATCAAAGTTTCTTGATGTAGCAACACATTTAAACCCACAACCAATTGTGATCACAAACACATCAAAGAGAATTATGCAAAAAATATGTTATAACACCTATAAGCAATGAAATTTATATGGAATTGAAAATAACTCAAAAGCACACAACATGCTGCAATAACATAATACTTACAATAAACATTATAACCAAAATGCAATGAAAATTATATGCAATTAAACACAAGTTCAAAACATTTATAGTAAACACCAAAAATAGAATGTAACACCAAAGTATTGTAGTAGAACTCAATATTTCACGTACACCAAAAACCTAAGATTGCATACACCAAAATGCAAAAATGTGTTTACAATGTTTCAAAGGCATGATCACAAATTTTACATACATGGTGCCATGATGGGATTTTAATGCCTTGAGGTTGTTGAATAGAAGGTTGATTGTAGTAAGCTTTAAGGTAACATCACAATTTGCAACAATGAGATTTGTAGCAAGCTTGAAGGCAACAATGGTGGCATTGGGATTTGCAACAAGAAGATTTGCAACAAACTTGAAGGCACCAACAACGCTACCAAGATTTGTGACAAGCTTGAAGGCACCAACATGAATTGGGATTTGCAACAAGCTTGAAAGCAACAACATGATTTGCAACAAGCTTGAAAGTAACAAACTTGAAGGCAGTGACAATTGTTTGTTGGAGTTTTTCTTCATTGGTGGTCATCTATTGGTGTTTCTCAAGCTAAACATTTGCCATTGAAGCAACCTCTTTGAAAGATGAAACTCTAGTGAAAATGAAGGTGGAAATGACAACAAATTAAAAAAAGAAATTGGTAACAACATAGATTCATAGTATGGCGAATAAAAGGTTTCAAATGCTACAAAACACAGATGTGATGAACAGAATTGGTAATGCAAATTGATACAAATTTATCAACGTCATGATCGAATTTTGGCATCCAATGGCCAAATGGTTTTGCAAAGGTGGCTAGAATGGATTGAACTTTCATCAACAAAATGACTCATGTCACATGTCACACGTCATCAATTATTGGCAATTTTAGCCTAATCTAATAGTCTAAAATAAACCTAGGTGATTGAATGGCCCTTTTTTGGCTCAAAAAATGCTAAATTTTGCCTAAATAAATAAACACTTGTGCCCTCCCAATACACTAGGAAATTCCTAGCATGCTTTTACATTATTTGGAAAAGAATTGTCAATTAAATGGAAATTTGCTTAGGTTTTTTTATTCTTTAGATTCGTATATGTATGTGTAAGTATGTATGTACATTATTCATTAGGTCATGATTATGACTGGAATGTGGATCCTGAACTTTGTAATGTACAACAACAACATAACCTGCACAAATCTCAAGCACTATAGATTATGGATGACATGATTTCAAGAATGCACGGCTAAGAGTGTGATTGAAGGTGTTGAAATGTCTGTAGAGTTTGTTGTTGTTGTATATATATAAAGTTTTCCAATTTCTTCTTCTGATTAGTTATATGCTTGCTAGTTATGCTGAAAGTTTTCATGAAGGATTGGACCCATTGTTTCTCCAAGTCATTCAGTGTTTTGCCTTAGCCATCCATTAATGTCATGTTCATCCTCCATGTTGTTGCTTGAAATTACAAATGTAATTTTGAATCCTTTACTTTTAAAAAAACATTTTTTGAAAACGTTCTTCAAGATTCGTTTGTGCTTCTTTTTATCAATAGTAGGCCATAACCTTGGTTGTAGGTAAATTACAACTCTTTATGCGTAATCCAGCACAATGATTAAATATTTTTGTTCAAACATTAACACAGAGAATGTTCAAGAACACACATAATGAATGTATTTTCAAGCTTAAAAAGGAGCAAACATAACAATAACTATAGACTTCAACCAATTTTATGAATTCCTTGAACAAAATGGTCAACCTTTCAATATTCGGAAAGTGCATTATCATTATAATTCAAAATGTTTCATAGCTTCTTTTCTTCAAGAAGTTTAGTGTAAAATTGGTGGCAAATGTTCCTTTGAAAAACAATTCACCTTTTTTTCTCTTTTGCAAGTTTCAAAACAACACTTTTCTCATTCAGAAATGGTGTTGGATTTTGGGTCTTTCCTTGATATTAAACTTTACTGGTGAGATTTTCCCCATGGTAATTTCAAAAAAAATTAGCATATATTTATGTTTGGTGACTTTGCCTTCAGTATTTGATGATTTTGGGGAGGTTTTTTGGTGGATTAAATTCACAAACCTTAAAATCTTAATTGATCCTAAATTTTTTAAACTTTAAGCATTAAACCTTAATAGACCTTACAAAACCCTGACAACCCTTGATAGACCCTAATCAAGGGTGAAAACACACTACACTCTCCATAAAATGTTGTCACAAGGCAATTTTTGCAAGTTTTTGGGAGTTGTAATTGGTCATGTGATTAAATATAATCAATGAAAAAGAAAAATGACTCAACATTACAATTTTATATATAATATAATCATATTTTATGAATTTCATGGGTAGTTTTTGAATAGTCATAACATAATGGATTTTTAAAGGAGTAACCAAAAACCTGCAACAATCCATAATTAATGAATATGAACTCCATGCACCTTCATATAATGTTTTTTAATAAGTAAAGGACTCAATGGTTATATGATGTGATAACATTGATACCAAGGATGACTTTTTGGAAGGGTTATAATTAGTGACCAAAATTTTCTATGTACCTTGAATTATGGTTTTTTTTTATTAAGTCCTTTACTTCATGAAAGTAATAGTTTAGAAGTTCATTTTTCAAATTTTAGTTATCCATAAGTTAAACTAGGGTTGCAATCTTTTTACTAATAAATTTCAAATGATAACTTGTAAAATGACTTGTGTGATTCAAGGTATCATGCCTTCACACTACCTTTGTAGTGCTAATTTATGCAATTATGGATTTCCATATGTGCTTAAAAGTGTTACACCTTAATGTGTTTTCACCTTAAAACCCTAAACCCTAAGCCATTAACCTTAAAACCCTAATTGACCCTAAATAAACCGCAAACCACAACAAACCATTGTGGTGGTGTTGCCGTCACCTTCTTATGTGGTGTTGTTGTAGCGACCTTGTTGTCATCACCTTCTTCTCTATGTTTGAAAAAAAGAAGAAGACGATAATAACTTTCCTCATCTTCTTCAATGGCTTTGTTGCAAAAAAAGGCGATGGCAACTACCGTAACCTTCTTCTATGGTGGTGGTGCTGTGAAGAAAGCGATGGCAACTTGCTACCATCACCTTTTTTTTTTTTCTAGTCCTTTTGGTCTAATTCATTAGAATTAAAAATTTACAATGAAATGGTGGTTTTTTTTAATGTTGAAAGTTGTAATGGCTAGAAGAAGGAGATTAAAGAAATGTGGTGATTTGGAAGTTTGAAAACAAAATGTTGCTTCATCAAAATAGAAAATTTGGAAGCAAAATGTTGATCCATTACAATTAGGACTTGGGAGTAAAATGCTGCTCCATTAGAATCAAAACCTGGGGATAAAAATGTTGCTCTAATCAGAATTGAAAATTGATGAATTAAGCAATTTATGTGGCTTAGAGTTGATAATGGTGACAATCTATAATTCAAATGATGAGATCACTCCCAATACAAATTGGGAATTTCGATTGAAAAATGGTGGGCTAAATTGTTTTAGAATTTACATACATTAGATTAAATGTAGATAAAAAATTATACAAGTTTTTTAAAGTTTAATTATATCATTTGATGGAAGCCGTGGGATTTTTTTTCTCAAAATGTTTTTATTACAATACTTGAAAATAGTTAGAGTTTACAAGAATTACATCTAATTGTGTGATTTTATGTTTTGCAATACCTGCATAATGTTTTCTGAACTTTTTATGTGTAAGGTTTAGGGTTAGGATTTTTTTATTACAAAGTAATGACTTACTTTTTTATATTTTTTGGTTTAGGTCCAAAACTTGAAACTGACCAAGCCTTTCAGCCATTAGCACCCCCTTGTCCACCTAATATGATTTGAAAGGACAAAAAATGGATGAAGGTTGGATCGAAATGGAAGTGTAAAGTTGGCACTTGCATTACTGCATATTGTGCCAAATGGTTGTTAACCAAACATTTGAAGGAGGTGCATGGCTTGGTGGTAAAAAAGGCCAAACCTAAGAGGCTTTCAACTTCTGAAGGAGGTCTTCGACATCAAGACCATGCTAAAATGAACGCTTGCATCTTGGGAAATGCCATGGTTGTGCAAAGGCAAAATGATCAAAAGGTTGCTAATTGCGTTTGTTCCAAAGCCCACCGCAAATGGGATAAGCTGGTAATTGTTGTAGAATTATGTCCACCATTACCAAAACCAATTTTGGGCAAATTAATTTCAAAGCAATTGTTGCAAATGTTGGGTCTTAATGCTCAGGGTGTGGGAAATGTGCCTTGATGATGCACCCGCAAACTCCTTGATAGATTCAACTGTGAATCCAAATGTGAAAAGAGCGGAAGGATAAAGAATCGAGGTACGTTCCTTGGCTTGCAACATTTTCGGGTAAAAGGGCATGTTGGAGCTCCAAGATGCGGACTAGGACGAATGACAAGGAGGTCAATTATTCACATAGAACTACAAAAACCAAACAAAAAGTTGGTTAGTCCATAATTGGAGCACTTTTGGTCCACATACGAGCCACAGGCAAACATAGACTCACAAGACTCACCACGGCCCGGACTTGGGGGAAGCCACCACCTTCCCCCTTATATTTTTCTTTCTGCATGGCCACAGGGCTTGCACCTAAATGTCATTTTATCCCGAGATTCCTAAGTTGGGAGTCTCGAAATTCTTAAAATTAGAACTGCGGCAACTTGGAAGTCCATAACTTCTTTTGAAAACTTCTAATTGAGATGAAGTTTCAAGAAAAGTTGTAGCCCTCATTAAAAGCTTTCTAATGGTGTGTGGCACGCCACCTGAATGCACATAAATCAGGGCAATTCCTGATTTTTAATGGTTAGGTGTCAAATTGGCAATTTGAGTTTTGGCCTTTCTTTTGACCATAACTTATGTTTTAAGTACCCAAATGGGTCATGTGAGCCCATTTTAGACATTTACGTTCCAAGAGCTTTCCAATAATTTAATGGACTTTTCAATGCAATGAATTTTGACCCCTGTAATCGCCCTCTAAATATTCAGGAGTCCATCAAGACTCCAATTCCCAAAGTGGGAGCTCATTTGGGAATGTGTGGGTTCATTCCTTCACATTCTCCTACACTCCCAAGAACATGAAATGTGACTCCTGGGTTTCATTCTTGGCCCACTTTTTTGCAACCTCTTACCTTAGTTGTGAGCCCAAGGCTAGGTTTGTGACATTCAAAATGCAACATCACGAATGGAGAAGGATGAAGATTTACAAGAAATGATTCAATCCACTCGTTCTACATATGCACAACGATTGAAAATGACATGGGATGTCAAAAATTGGGATCAAGAATCCACTAAAACAAATCGAACAAAAAAGTTAATAAATGTATTGGATTTCCATGAATTTAAATTGATTCATGGAAGGTAAAAAACAATAATAATCAATGTTTATTGTTTTTTTATAATTTTATTTCATCCAAGGTGTGTTAAGGTTTAATTTGGTGGTTTTTAGGTGTTTATAAGATTAAGGACAAAACAAAACAAAAGTTTGTTGTAAATGTAGTTTAGGTTGAGATATAATGTTACCATTTATACATTTCTCATTTGTAGCAGTTGCTTACCGAACTGAACATGGGATTTTAGATAATGATCTGGTTTAAAGTTTCCACTTAATATAATTAGTTAGGTTTTTTCAACCCTTTCATTTTTTGGATTACCCAATTTTAGACTTTGGTCCTTTAATATATAACCTTTTTTTTCATTGGGCTCTTTAGCATTTTTTGATCCAACCATATTTGTGCATCTTTTATCAATATAATATTTTCTTCTAGTCACACTTGTTTGATGGGTATATGGTTAATTATGTCTTCTTTTTATTAATCTTCTTAGTACTTTAGATGTAAAAATCAAAACTTAAATAGGCCCATATGAATAGGTAACATTAATTTGTCTAAGGTTTACAAAGATCAAAATGAACATTGTGTAATTAATACCTACATCCTTTCTATTATAATTTCCATAAGGCCATTTCAAATATGCAATACTTACATATAGGTTTCATAATAGTTATTGGTTTTTTTACATCCATTGCAATACTCACATATAGGTCTCATAATAGTTGTTAGTTTTTTACATTTATTGTAATACTCACATATATGTTTTGTAATAGTTGTCAATTTTTAACATTTTTTGCAATACTTACATATAGGTTTCCATTTTAATATTTATGGGATTCATATGACATAATAATATGGTCTAAGTATTAACAAATAATGTCATAATTAAAGAATTACTATAAAATTATTTCAAATAATGTAAATGATGGATTATCATATTTACACAATCACTTATTTTTCATATTAATTAAGTGATTATTTGGTTGAACCTTAATTATTCAAATAATTAAAATTTAGATCTAAAACTCAAATATTTAATTTGATATTTAATTTATTATCTTAATTAGATTTTTAAAAATATAGAATGAAATTATATTACTTCACATATGTTTAAACCTTAAAATTTCCCCCCCCAAATTTAGCCTAATTTAGGTTAATTATTATAGATTTGTGAAAAAATTACTAACTAATTTATGTGTCACAACCTTAAACCTAAACCAGAATCCAATAGTACATACTTATAATAATTACATGAAATGTTCATTCCATAAATAAATTAGGTAAACAAAAATTAGGAAAATATGCATTAACTAAACCAAAATGGTTACAATTAGATCATTGTTTCCACAAAATTGTTTGTAATAACTACATATGGGGACTTATGTTCATCATCCATGAACTAGGGTGAACCTTAATAAATTGATAGGTATAATTGGGGGGCTAAGGGGGGCGGGAAAAGTGAGTAGGTAATTAATTAGATATTTGGCTATGTAAAAAGCATAGGTCGGTAGATGAACATAGTGGTAGGTAGGAAGGTGGCTGCATAGGTGGGTAAGTAAGTATATAGGTAGGTGGTTGGGTTAGTAGGCAAGTTAGTAAGTAGAAAGGAAATTTAAGGAACAAGGTAGATAGGTTACTAGAGTAGGTAGGCATGTAGGTAAGCAAGTTAGTAGGTAGGAAGAAAGTTACATCAGCAAGGTAGTTAAGTAGATAGGCAAGTTAGTAGTTAGGAAGTTACATTAGCGAGGTAGTTAAGTAGATAGGCAAGTTAATACGTAAGAAACAAGTTACCTTATCAAGGTGACTAAATTTGTAAAGTATTTATGTCAATAGGGTGGTTGTGTATATATGATTGGTAAATAGTAATATAACTAAGTGAGTAAGGTAGGTAGTTAGTACAATGGTTAGGTTAGTAGGGAAGTTAAGTTAGTAAGGTATGTAGTTAACAGGGTAGTTAGGTTAGTAGGGTAGGTAGTTAGTATAATAGTTAGGTCAATAGGATAACTAGTTATTAAGGTAGCTAAGGGATAATTAGTAAGGTACCAAGGTTGGTACAATACTTATGAGGGTTGGAAGGTGAACGAGGTAGTTATGTGTGAGGTCAGATTTAGGGATAAAACAACCAAGAACAAACCCAAAAAATAAAATACAATGGTCAACATCGACAAGAAATGGACTATGATGACCCCCATTTGACGTCGAATGAAAAAACACAACCCATCAAGTGGACAAAACAACCAACTGATGCATTGGTGGTTATTGGTTCACTCTGGCTTGATTGCCCCAAATACGTAATGAGTTTTAATTGGTCTTTTATTTTATGTAAAATTAATTAATTTGTATAGCATGGTGCACCTCAATGGCTTTTTATAAAGTGGTTTTTTATCGGGTAATGTCAAGTGATGAACCAAGAAAAAGTTGAAGAAATCAAGCTATCAAAAGTTTTCAATGTTCTTAGGAATAGCCCATGTGTTGTTGAGGAATATAAAACAAGTTATAAGCAAGTGCTTGCGAAGGAGATTCTACTACGTTGCTTTAAGTGAGGATATATTGTTTTATTGAATTTGGTTTTAAACTCTTTTCTAAAACTCAGATGATGAATAATCTAGTTTGTTTTACTAGTTGATAATTGTCAAAAAAAATTAATAGTATGTTGGATCATCTGATAGATGGGAAATGAAGGATTGTGAGTTGGATTTTGTTTTGTAGCTAAGTGGTGAATGTGTTGATAAAAAAGCTGAAATAGTTATATCATGTGTATTGTTTACTCATAAGCATGATGGTGTTGGTCACATGCATGTAGATGTTTTGACAGGAGGTTGAATGTGGTTTAGAAGGACAAAAATTCCACAAGATCATTTTCATATATAACATCATGCCTATAGTATCACATACACCTATATTGGCAATAGGAGTTTAATGTAGTTCGGAAGCACCAATATTCCACAAGATTTTCACACACAAGAACATGTCTAAAGATCATTTGGTAATTGTATAAAACTTCTTACAAGTCCTATAATTTGAAAAAGCTAGTTTTTGGACTTAAAAACCAGAATCAATTGGTTGATTTTATAATATAAAACTATCTTTTTTAATACTTGTTTAAAAATTGAATGGGTGTATTATTTCCTATCATTTTGTGTGTAGGTTTGTTCATTGTACAAGTTGATCTTCCCACATTGATAGTTTGCCAATGCCATGATCTACCTTAAACCATTTCTAATTTCTTGCAAGAGTTGCCTCAATAGGCATTGGGAATGAATGGAAAGATTTCAAAACAACCAATGAGTTGAAAGTAGGGGACCATGTTGTGTTCACTGTGATTGCTACTTCTTCATTCGTAATAGAAGTAGTTGAAAATGTCAAAAACTGCAAAATATGTCGGAAGCAAGCTTTGAAGGATAATGTTGATCATTTTTTTCCTTCAACAATTCCAAGCCTTGGAACTATCCACACATCAAAAATGAAAAAAAAATGAATCACAAATGAAACTAAAATTGTTGCCATGATTGATGATGTCTTTGAAAAATTAGATTTATTTTTAATTCGACAAGTTTCACCACCACTACTACCAAGCCCCATGAGTCCTACAATGGTGTTGTTCCCACAAAATACTTTTCATGGAGGTCCCAATTAACAACAACTTCAATGAGTTCATTTCCAAGTACTTTAAGCCACAATTAATCATTGCATTTTTGTGGAATTCAAGGATTTTCTAACCCACCTAATTTCATAAACTAGTTTTGTGTACATTTTCAATGTAAATTGTAAGTGTAATTTAATAATAGCCAAAATTTGTGGTGGATTTTTTCATTTTGTTCAAAGGATAACTTTTTATAATTTTGAATTAAAGACCACGTGCATGAGAATGGCTAAACAAAAGTCAATGCCTTTTGAAACTTAGTTGCAAATCAAAAGTGTTTTTGACCAACATTTGTGAATTAAGGGGGACCCACCAAAATAGTGGGCATTCACACTACAATAATGACCTTACACATCAAAATATTTAGTCAAAAAATTAAATAACCATGCATGTTAAACTCCATTATATTTTTAAAAACATTGTAAGAAAGACATTGTTAGTGGGGATAAAGAAGGTTGATTGCCATCTTGTGTTAAATTTGGAATGTTGATCCTCTACTTGATTAACTTTAAAAATAGTTCAAAACTTAACATGAGAAAACAAAAGCAAGCCCAAAAACAAGTTGACTTTAAAAAATATTTAATTTATTATGTAACTAATGTCAAATCTCATGGATTTGTAAATAGTTAGCACTATAACAAATTTGAACTATGCTATTAGGGTTTCATAGAATTGGTGCATGGACCTAGCTGCACAAAATGGTAGGCATGCCCATTGCCATGTGCATGATGTGCTTTCATAGTAAACACATATGATCCCATCATGCACATGTTAATTGTCATTTCATTGTTATGTAATTGACGCACCCCTAAGCTCATTAATGGACTCAAATGTGGGTCCAAATTGAAAACAACAGAAAAGCAAGGGATCAGGGCACGCTCCCTTGCTCACAACACTTTGAAGGGTAGAAGGGTGTGCTGGAGTTCTGGGATGGGACTAGGAAGAGTGATAAGCATCAACTACTCACACAGGCCTGCACAAAATTAACACAAGGTGATTAATGCATAATTGGAGCACTTTTGGTGCTAGGATGAGCCATGGGCAAACTCGGACTCACAAGACTCACCATGGCTTGGATTTGGGGGAAGCCACCACCTTCCCCCTTATAGTCTACTTTGTGCTTCTCCATGAGGCCCACATCCAAATGGCTTTTTGTCCCAGGACTCCCAAGTGGGAGTCCCGAAATTGCCAAAGTTGGGACTCCCGCAACTTTGGGGCCCCATAAATTTATGTGCAAACCTCCGATTGATATGAGGTTTGAAACAAAGTTGTAGCCCTCGTTGAAAGCTTTCCAACAATATGTTACACGCCACCTGCATGCAAGGAAATCGGGGTGATTCCCGACTTTTAGTGGTCAAGAGTCAAACTGCCAATTTGATTCTCAACCCTTCTTTTGGCCATAATTTGTGTTTCAGATGTCCAAATGCTTCATGCGAGCCCATTTTGGACATCTATGTTTCAATATATTTCCAATGGTATGAATAACTTCTCGAGCTATTGGGTTTTGGCCCTTGCAATCACTCTCTGAACATTCAAGAGTCCATTGGGACTCCAACTTCTAAAGTGGAAGCTCCTTTAGAAGTGTGAAGGTTCATTCCCTCACACTTTTTTTCACTCCCAGCTTCCCTTTTGGCTCGTAACCTTACAAGCCCTTGCTTTGGTTGTGAGCCCAAGACTAGGGTTGTGATAGTAATGGTATCATAGTGGACATTTTTTGATGGTCGAATTTTTATTAACAAGTGATATACCACAAAATAAAATAAAATAATAAAATAACCATGGAGTGGAAAGACTAAGGTGCACAAATCTTACTTTCACTAAATATAAGGTGAATGCACCTTAGACATTTAGAATGCATGCATGGTAACATGGGGTGCCGTGACACAAACATGATGCCTAAATGAAATAACAAAGAACTTGGTTGATTACACACTTGTAACAAACCCATTATGGACCATAATGAACCAATAACCACAAACACAC
>Ga0116231_10007037_pt1 | contig 20957 bp, 16 predicted proteins | sample S1TSphgellanicum_2_FD_89695 | JGI IMG/M metagenome (GOLD analysis project Ga0116231, IMG submission 89695) | Host-associated microbial communities from peat moss isolated from Minnesota, USA - S1T2_Fd - Sphagnum magellanicum MG | ecosystem: Host-associated > Plants > Peat moss > Unclassified...
AAAAAAAAAATCTTCAAGATATCATTGTTGTTCAAATGTATGAAATAATGAAGATTCAAATACATTTTTGGTCAAATTACTTGATATTTTGGTTTACATTTTGATGTGTTTGAGAAAAAATTGAAGAATGAAATTTATTTATTTTCATTTGGACAAAGTATGAAAAAGATAATAATGGTAAAAGTTGGGTACTTTTGTTTGGGACAAAGGATGATGTGAGATAATGTTCTAAATTTATCCCATATCTTTTGTCAACAACTTGAACTTTGTAAACTATATAACTAGATGAAAAAGTATTAATCTACACATAATACATCCATTAAATATATTCAAACTTCAAAAAAAATCTAAATCGCTAAAAAATAAATAGGATCTTACTTATTTGCTTATTTAGGCTTGAGTATCTACCTATTCCTACCTACCTAAACAGCTTATATCTAAGCCTAATCTAATGGCTTGACTTTAGGTGTAACCTAGGAAACGACATAATGTAGGTTCCTAGGGTAAGCCTAGGTTGCCTAAACCTACTTTAAGCACCTAGACTAAGCCTAGTTGCCTAGGCTTTAGGCTTTAGGTTCATAGACTTAAGTACTTAGTTTTAGGCTTAATTCAAGTTTAACTTAGGTCATTTATGTTCTAGCCACATGGCATAACCTAAATGGCTAATGTGTAAATGCCATGCAGCTAAACCTACGTGGCCAATATTTAAATGCCATGTGGCCAAGCTTAATGGGCCTAACTTGGGTGGCCAATGTTTGTATGTCACGGGGCATCTAACTAATCAATCGGGGTTTGATGAATTACCCTAATGATCACTACATGAAACCACTCATAGAACCACTAATTATACACTTGTTGTTTAGGCACCCTAAAAAAACCACACAAAAAAGTTTGAACTAAACCACCCAATCACCTATTCAATGGTTTCCTTATCCCATCTAAGACCAACCACCACCCTGAACCACTAAGCCTATTATAAACCCACTATAGTGGTGTCACTACAAAATTAGTGGTTTGCACAATGGGCTTTTCACATGTTTATTAAAAGTGTTTGCAACTAAAGTGCAACTAGAAAATTTAACCCATATGTTTTGTCCTTTAATTTCATCTTGTAAAGTATATAAAAAAAGTGCATTTTCTTATGTTTTCACATTAAAAAAAGTGCCATTAGGGATGAACTCAAAAAAAATTAACCTTAAAACCAAAACATAAAATGAAATAAAAATATTTACATAGTTATTTTTGAGCCTATATACTTTCCTACCTATTTATCTACTTAAGTAAGTAAATAGGTGTGTAACTTAAGTTGGTAGGTATGTCCTACCTATTTAATTATACTTACCTACTTACCTACCTACCTACATAGGCCTATCTACCTACTCACCTACTTATTCAAATAAATATTCCTTTTTCCCCCAAAATATAAGTTATATGCCACATAACATCTTTGGATTGCCCACATGTTATAATCTAAAACCATTTTAAATGAATGTTAATAATGGATGGCCAATATCAATGTTTGAATAATGAAAGAATTTTCACCCAAAATTCCTAATAATGCCACATGGTGGATTTTGATATTACCAAGTGGCACCATCACAAGTCATTGGAATTTGATGGCTTGGATTTTTTCAACATTTGCAATCATTGTTTTAAAATAACCCCAATTTAAGACATGTGGCAAATAATGTGCAATTAATTGATAGTTATAAAAATAGTTGCTAAAGCAAAACATAATTGCAAATGTTATACAAATTGTTAAAGAATGAACATGTATACATTAACTGTATACATCATTGATGGACCATTTGGTGATGTCGTATTGAGTCATGATTTGCAACTAGATATTGAATGTGACTTCATTGATGAAATTAAAGTTGTAAATGTTGGTTGCAACAATTTTATAGTCACAAATTGATATTTTTTTTCAATGTAAATAGAGAAAGATCACAATAAGATAGAAAAAAACTAAGAGCATTTTATGTTTATTCTTACTTAACACACATCAACATGCATTTTGTATGTGTAAGGTCCCTTCTAAACAAAACAAAATTTCTCGATGTATTATATGTGTAGAATATATGTTATTAAAGTAACAACCTACAGAAGGTGATAAAATCACCATTACTTTGTTAATGCACATTTAGATCTTATTCTTAATAAGTATAACAATGAAATCCAAATGTGCAGTATTAGAGTGAAAACCCACACAAAGTGATAGTGGAATGTAAATTTGATTCTAGTAATGCCTTTATTCGAAGGCCTTGTACTAGCATTGTGATGAAAGCTGCCAATGGACAAGGTCACATCAAACAAATGTAAAATTAGTGACTTAAATAAACATGTATCAATACATGAACAATTTTAGCATAAATTAAATTATATTTCATTTCGTTGAATTTTTGAAATATTTATTACTTGTGCCGAAAATTTATACTTATATAATTAATAATCTACAACTTTTTTATTATGAGCTTTGAAGTTTGATAAATTGGCAGCACTAGTGGTCCCAACAATCTTGGCCCATGCATGATCTACAAATGAAATTTTAATATCATCTTGAAGGTTTGATTTTTTTTAATTAAAAAAACTCTTCATTTAACCTTTAAGGTTAAAAACTTTTAAGGTTTGTTTTTAGGGTTAAGGTCTAATTTTTTAATTAGTGGCAAATTGTTCATTAGGGTTTTGGGTAGGGGTATTTAAGGTTTTTTTTTAAGGTTAGGGTTTCGGTTTTAGGTCTGATATGTTATTTTTTGGCAAATTATTCATTTAGGTTTTGGATCTAAGGGATTTTTCTAGGGTTAAGGTCTAATGTGTTATTTATTGACAAATTGCTCATTAAGGTATTGATTTTAGTGTTTTTCAGGGTTAGGGTCTGATTTTGTAATTGGTGGGAAATTTTTCATTAGGGTTTTGAGTCTAAAGGTTTTTAAGGTATATTTTTAAGGTCAAGGTTTTAGGTGTAGGTGTGATGTGTTATTTGTTGGCAAATTGTTCATTAAGGTTTTGAATCTAAAGGCTATTAGGATTTATCTTTAAGGTTAAGGTCTAATGTGTTATTTGTTAGCAAATTATTCATTAATGCTTTGATTTTAGGAGTTTTTAGGTTTTATTTTTAGGGTTAGGGTTTAGGTTTAAGGTTTAATGCATTTTTTTTGGCAAATTATTCATTATGGTTTTGATTTTTAAAAATTTTAGGGTTTAATTTTAGGGTTAAGAATTTCAAGTCTATTTTTTTTTTGTCTTGCATGAAACTAAATGAAGTATTAATTCTATCAAGTAAACCATTGAAATTGACACCTAAATAAAATATTTTAAATTTCAATCTCCACATGAAACATGAGAATGTCATTAAGTATGACGCATCCATATGGAATTGGTCTAAATCCGCATTGTGTGATGATGCATCATTCATTACATCATGCATCAATAATACATTTGGTAATGAAATCGAATGGCCCACAATTGAAAAAAAGGTGTCCTTGGGTACACATTTCATGAATTTCCCAATTGCATTGGGTTTATTGATGACACTTTGATTAAGATCTACAAGCAATACTACAAAAATGGGTTGTAATCCACTACCTAAATCACTATGGGACCTTAAAAGTGAAATAAGCATTGCATTTTACTGATTTCACCTTGATTACAGTTATTTCACTGTAATGTCATCATGTAAACATCGTGTTTCACTACTAGTTGACATAATTCACTATTATAATTTATTGTAGTAAATAAATTTATTTTTATGTTGTTTTAAATACCTTATATATGTTACTTTATGATGTACCTTATATTATTTTAAGTTACTTTAGTTATTTTAACTTATATCTTATGTTATTATAAATTATTATATGTTATTTTACCTTAAGATATCATAAGTATAATAATTTAAAATAATTTAAAATATAATATAATATAATGACCTAAGGTGAAATAACCTAAAATAACTAATAATAGCATATGATAAATAATTTAAAATAACTTACAATGGAATAACCAACAATAACTCATTATACAAGAGCCACGAATAAAATAACCACCAATAACCATTAATAAAATAATCACTAATAGCCACTAAAGCCACCAATATAATAGCCATCAATAGCCACCAATAAGATAAACACCAATGGTTTACAATAGAATATACACTAATAGACACCAATAAAATAACTACCAATAACCATTAATAGACATTAATAAAATAGAGACTAATAACCATTAATAACCACTAATAACCCCAATAAAAGAATAATCAATAGCCACCAATATCCATATATTATAATTGTTTAGAATTTCCAAAAATAATCTAGGGTGAAATGATTTACAATAGACAAAAGTAACTCAAGGTGAAATTTTTAATAATAACCAAAAGTAACATAAAATAGCCAAAAGTAATTGAGAATAACCATAAATAACCGTAAATAATGTAGAATGAAATAATTTAGATTAATGAAAAGTAGCCCTACAATAACTAAAAATAACTTAACATAAGTATTATTATTATATTAGCAAAAATCTTATCCATTTATTAAACATTTTTTTTTCAAAGGAATGGTCATTGAAATGTTATCGAATAGTGACATTCCATTTATTTTTTTCAAATGATTTTCCACTTTCAAAAGGAAATAAATGTAATTATGTACATTATTGATTTTTTTTTAAAAAGTTAACTCGAATCATTTCATTTGGACACAATTTCAATAAAACATGAATTTTTCAAAGTTTATGTTTTTTTTAATGTTTAAAATGAAGTATTTGATAAATAGAATGCAATGTAACATATTATTACAACAAATGGGGTGGTTTAATGGTAAGGATGTTTGCCTCCATTTTAATGGTCAAAGGATCGAACCTCACAAGTTGTGTGTACATGGTCAATAACGATAAATTGATTGAATATTTTCCTATTTAGTTTTTTAAAATAGGTGCCTAAGTTGATTACGTGGCCTACATACCTAAGCTAAGTTTTTAACCTAACTTAAGTAATGACACGTGTCAATAACTCATAGATTGAAAATCATGAAATTATCAATATATTATATATTAAATAATCTAAATTTAATTGATTTTCATGTTGCCTAGTTAACTAACTAGCAAGTGAATGGTTTGGTAAATTTGTATTTCACTTGAAAGTAACCTTGATTCATTAAGTATTAATGAACCAATTCATTGTCCGTAATAATTGATTTTCATTCACTAAAGGGTTGACCAATTTCACCATGGTAAAAATGTCCAAATTCATTCAAAATCTAGTGAAACCCAAAGTGAATTAGGATATATTTTGGTGTAATGAAAGCATGGTAAAATGAGGCACATCACACATGGTTTAATGGGCGGAAAAAGATATACGCAATGAACAACATGATCATTGTGGACCTTTAATATGGGTTATTCATCTATGTAGATTCGAACTCTTATCATGATGTGAAAATCTTATAGCACCTGAGTGTGTATAAAAATTGACCTCAATACTTCACCCATGGGGATGAATACTTTGTATACCTATTGGGAAATCTAGGTTATATGGGTGAAAAAATGTTTATTATGCAAAGGATAAGGTAATAAAAATTTGCACTAAATGATAATTGAAATGAAGTGCGAACATACAATAAAATGAATGGAGGGTTTAAAGCATACATGGAATGGGGGATTGGTGGGGTAAAGAGAAAATGGAAACGCTTCATGGAAATGTTTGATTCCACACAATCCAAATTTAAACAGTTGTTTCAAATTATAGTTATTATCATTAATTTCTTACAAAGGAGGTGTATGGACCTCGCATATGAAGTGGTTAGGGACCAAAACCCTAATCCAATTGCACATGGTTGGGAGGGAGAATTCTAATTATAGGTCTAAAATTTTTCCAACTTTTGTTTTAAATTATTTCTCTGATATAACCCTTAAATCCTTAGTTGCCTTCAAGTTTTTTGTTTTTTGCAATAATTGTTAATTTCCACCTTGCCCATTAGGAAAACATTTCAAATTTTAGAGGTGGAGGCATAATAGGATGCCACTATTGTCATATTCTTGGATTGGCTTTGTAACATCTCCGCTTTAGTCATCATCCATTCACCACCATAACCTGCAAGCAATATGGAATCTAATAATGCATTAGGGATAAATGCAAATCCTTCAAGTTCATGGGAATTAGATATAAAGGTTGTTGGCCTAAAAATGGGCACACCATCCATCATATTCCAATGTTTCTTCAAGACATTCTTAGAAGCATGATCATTTATAGCTTTTAAACGTTTTAGCATATCATCACATGGAAGGGTTACCTTGTCCTACCCCTTTTCATTAGAGTTTCCAATTTTCAATTCCTTCAAGGTGTCACATAGCCTATCCTTCAATGTCTCTTCTATAATTGATGAATTTGGATATTCTTTTTGGTAATCAAGAAACACATTTGACTATGCAAAGGATCACTTGAGTAATTTGTTTTTTACATGCGTTATATGTTGCAAAATGCACAATGTAAGAAACAGCCGTGGTGTTAAGATAAAAGGATTCCACTATTTGCCTAAGTGATTTTTTCTTTGCGAGGTGTTTTTGTCTGCTTCAAAGCCATAGACTTAAATTGTTGTCTCCATCCAATCTTTAGACGATGACATTTGTAACTGCCATGAGGTCTACTATCCCTTCAACCATACAAACAAGTTAACAAAATGAACACTTAAACTTGCATTAAACTTGAAAACTAGAAAATCTATTTAAATTGGTCACTTGAAAATAGTTGTTGGATTAGTCACTAAAAATTAATTATTGGAAATGAACTATTATAAGTGGGGTCAAAACATGGTTGTGATACCCAAAAGACTTTTTCGTTTTATATTCCCTAGACCCCTTCACTCAAACATGTTATTAAAATTTAATAACACATTCATATTGAAAGTTTGATCTTATTCATAGATAGATACATTACAAAGGTACTATTTTATGCATAGAATGTCAAATTTGAACAAGTTTAATGATTATTACCAAGTCCTTGAAAAAAAATCTAGGACTTTATTTCATGAGGAAAAAAAAGTTCAAGAATTCATATGGAATGTATAAACATTTTTTCTTGGCCCAAGATTTTTATCACAAACACCTTATGTGTTAATGTGTTAAAATGTATGAATGTCACAAGAACCAAATGCCTTATTGTAATGTAAAAAGTTTTAGAAAGTCAAATTTTTGAGAATTTTAGGCCATTAATAGAATATGGCCCACATTGGATAAATTTTACTATTCTCACTTTCATAAATGAAAAAAATAAATACTTTAGAGGTCTACATAAAAATTGGAACAAAATTATTTCATTTGACATGAAAAAAAATGTTGGAATGTAAATAGGTTATGGGAAAAATGAAGAAAAAGGTGAATTTGGGAATCCTTAGAATGAGTCTTTAGGGTTCAATGTGGTACCCCAATCATGTTTGGACCTAATGAGTTCTTAAAAGTATAGTTTTTATTAAAATGTAGCCTAGATCCTTCTAGAATATCAACTTGTGGCAGTAAAATTCATTGCATCGCACGTGGAAGGAAAATTTAAGGAAACAAAAATAATTACATTTGATATGACATGAAAAATTAAAATCAAAAGCACAAATGCCTATTGCCCTAGGTTTAGTGATAATCAAATTATAATGGAAATCAAAAGGAGGAAGATTATTGTGGAGCAATAATAGGATACTTTAGAACACAAAAATGACAAAGTTACTTCCATAAGATCTGATAATTCATGGCCAAGACCATATTTGGAAAATAGATCGAAGAGCTACAACACCATGGTTGGTGCCCAAAAGTTTTAAAGAAAATTATTCCACTACAAATTGATGCATCATAAAAAGATCATGATTTGAAAGAATAAAATTAATAACACAAATGGGTACTGGTTAATGTTTAATGATGATCAAACCAAAATGGAGATGAAGAAACTAAAGACTAAACTAAAACTAAATAATGAATTAGAGCACCAGAATGACCAAGCTATTTCCATAGGATTTAGTAATTCATGACTAAGACCATATTTGGAAAACAAACTTGAAGAACTACAACACCATGGTTAACACTTGATAGTTTTAAAAAAGACCATATATAGTAGAACCTCTATAAATTGATCCCCCCAAATTTTATAACCTCTCAAATTTTATCACTCCGGCCCGGTCCATCAATGGGACTAGGCAAAAATTTTATATTCTTATAACTTATCACTTTTCCTCTTTCCCGACAATTTTATAATTTTATAACTTCGCCATTGTTGGTTGCTGGTGAAGAAAAAAAACGGGTCTTGCCTTGCTTTTATGCACAAGCAGTGTAACAAAGTCGATCTACAAGTCTTTGTATTCGCTCGGCAACTGAGTTGCATATTTGGGGATACAGTTCGAAGCAGAAACTGGGCGTTCGTCGATTTTCCAGAATGTTCCCTGATGTTCCGTCCCTACCGATTCATGTGGATTTGACCGGATTAATCAAGTACTATATTGACAAGAAAGCTCCAGAACGTTCTGTGACTTTCCAAGGGGTCTCCGTAACCCTCTGCAAAGTGTAGCTCAGATCTGTACTGTGTATATCTAGTTTAGGGCAAAATGTGAAATGTGCTGGAGGGACAGTACTTCGGTTACAAGCAGGTTCGGAAAAAAGTGCTGGACTTTAGATTTTTTCACCCTTTTTCTCTGCCAAAGATGGGTTGCCTTGATGATCAAAAATGCAAAGAAAATGGGAAAAAAGAGCAGCCTGCAACTTTTGAACCCTGTGCCTCATAGTTCCAAACTCTCCCATAACTTATAACCTCTCAAACTTTATCACCGGCTGCCAGTCCCTAGGTGATAAAATTATAGAGTATCTACTATAATTACAAATTAATGCATCATGACAAGATCATGATCTGTAAAAATAAATTGAATAACACAAATGGGTACTAGCTAAAGTTTAATGATTATTAAACCAAAATGGAAATCATGAAGAAGCTAAAGACTACAATGAAACTAAAAATGAATTAGAGCTTTATAATGACCAAGTTGCTTCCATAAGATTTGGTAATTCATGGCTAAGACCATATCTAAAAAATAAAATTGAAAAGCTTCAACACAATGGTTAGCGCTCGAAAATTTGAAAGAAAATTATTTCACTACAAATTGATGCATCATGACATTTTTTTAATACTATTAACTAGGTCCCAAGTGCAACCTTGCTCCACACATGGAAACTTTGAAACAAAAGTCCTAGTTCATTAATGAAATTTGAAATTTCCTACCCTAAAATTATTTTAGACATAAAAGATAACAATACAATCAGGCAAGTATTTGATTCTAACAAAGCTAATCATCACAACTCAATCCAAATCCTTTGGAATAACCATTAATCATAACAGAAGGAAGGCATGCAAAGTTGTATAAAGCACATGACAACATTATTTTCTTTCACCACCAGGAATTAGAGATATGCCACGTTCTGCATCCCAAAGGTATATTTGGAACCAAACAAGATAAATATTTGGAGCCATATTTGCTTTAGCACCTGACATGTGAGTTTTTAGTGAAATGAATTGAAAACACCATTAGGTTTGTACATGGCTTGATTTGAAACTCATAAGGTAATGCCAAGGATTAGACTTATTGATTTACATTTATGGCATCCATAAGATACTATGAAAGGGTAGATATAAATGTCGTCAATGTGATAAGCCAAAAAATTGAATCCCAAAAAAGCAACACATTGTGAGTTTGGTCATAGAAATCCAACTCCAACTCCGATTCCCAAAATGGGAGTTCACTTGGGAGTGTGAGGGTTCATTCCCTCACACTCTTTGCACTCTTGGGAGCATGAGATGTGACCCCCATGCTTCCCTTTTGGCATGCAACCTTACAAGCCCTTGCCTTGGTCACAAGCCCAAGGCTAAGGTTACAATCGATTACTGACTAGGGTTTAATGATTCTCAAACCAAAATGGAAATGAAGTTTAAGCTTTTTGTTATTACTAGAAATAACAAATTGTTCTAAAACACCATAATCACTAAGTAGTTTGCCCAACATTTGGCAATTCATGGCCAAGACCATGATTTGAAAAACTTAAATGAATAGCTACAACACCATGGTTAGGGCCTACAAGTTTTAAAAAAGGAATGTTTTAGTTTGAATTGATTAACCATGATATAAAATGATACAATCAGAAGCACAAATGGGTATTGGCTAGGGTTTAATGATTATTAGACTAAAATGGAAATAAACATGAAGAAAACATTTGATTTGAAGCAACAAAATGATTCCATGATTCATACAAATTGATTTGTAGCTAGAACTAAAAGGTTTCAAAATTAAGTTTCAACCCATAAAATCAAAATACATTATTTTAGAATAAAAAATTTGAGTTTTAAAGCAATTGGCTATCAAATCGGGTAAAAAATAGGTAAACATTTGCTATCAAGCATGGTTGGATTTACATTCAAAATGTCATTTGTCTACCAAAACATCTAGCAAACAAGGTTTAAGACAAAATATTTCAAATTGCAAACGTTGTTTATGAGATTGCCTTGGGAAATCCTTGGGTGGTTATTGTGTAATGTTAGAAGGTATTGTGATATTTCACAAGGTTTAAGGCATGCCATTCCACAAACTCACCCAAAATGTATGTCAAGTTTGATTTATTTGAGGGAGGTGCCACATCATTGATGCATCGATTGGCAATTTTTTAAATATGTCCAATGACAAATGCATCTATTAGAGGAGGGAATAGAGGACTAGGGTATGCAAAATTTCTTTCATGGCTATGGGGACATTTAGGGGTACAAGGGGTTGGGGTACAAGGCAAGAAAAAATCTAGATTTTGTGAAGGCATAACAAGGTTTTTTATTTCTAGGGTTGGAGGTGGAGGTTCACATTCTTACTACTTAAAGGATGTTTTAAGCCATCCATTAGTTAGGGTCCGTAGAAATTTAGAAACTTTGTGGCACTAAATGAAGAATGTCCATGATAATAAAGAAATGTTTGCCAAAAGGTAAGTACTTTGGCAATGCAATTGAAACATTCTTCGTCCTTTTGCACACCTTAACTTGTAGAAACCATGATTTTCTACACTCTCCTATGTTGGGCTAAGCCTCACTTGGAAAAAATGTAAAGTTTGGAACAAATAACTGCACATAAACTCCTTAAACTCCTTAGGCCTCTTCCTTCAAATTGTGGCAATCTTCAAAAGTCGAATGTCCTCAAGTTGCATCAGTCTCCAAAAACTTGTTCACTCCAATGCCGGACTTGAGGGCAACACTCTACACCTCTTTCTCACTCTCCTTTACACCGTTTATCTTTTGCCTATAATTTTTTGCTCTCCCTCCTCTACATTTGCAGTTTTCACAAGAGACATTCTCTTCTCACTCCTTTGCAACTACAAATTGTGGTTTCAACATAGGTAAACATGGGCCCTTTCCCTCCTGTGTAGCTCCAATTTCTCATGTGAGATGCATGTGACATAAACATGGGGTTTTCAATGGGTAGCCAAATTTGACACGAACTCAATTTGTGTTGAGTTGAAGTGGTATTTTCAATTTCAAGCCTTGTTGGGTTGTAGTGTAAATTTTTCTTGTTGTGTTGTTGATCCGGTCCCCTGAGTGGAACAAACATGGACTTCTAGTGTTGCATATGTCCAACTTTACAAATAACTTTGTTATATAGCAAATGTGAAATAGATGTGCCTCCATTTTACATAATTTTTTTTCTTTCAATGTTTTATGTATAAGATAAAGCTTTACAACAAGAGCATTCTCAAAATAAGAAGTCTGGGACAAGACGATCACCAAGTCGAACCCCACATTTTGAGAATGTTTTCAACCCCTTGGCTTTACTCTTCATAAAGCACAAGACAAAATTATGCAAACCTAACATACATAGATCACAAGGCAGAAGAAGAGAAGGATTTTTGCACCTCCTCCTTGAAAATAGGAGGGATCTTACACCTATAAGGAGACATAATTTATCTCCCTTTTTTAAGAAACATGCATAATATCCCTCATCTTTTCTAGGAAGGATATAAAGTACTGATAAGGTCCAAATACAACAAGAATTTTGTCCCCGTGCTTTACAAATGAACGAATTGAGTGATAGATACAATATCTTATTCAATATCATTTGACATTATAATGCAGGTATGGTTTTCCTTTCAATTTTGTGAGGTAGGTGGGTTGGTGACCGTCCACAAAAGGTCTTAGCCAATTTAGCTATAGGTCCCAAAAATAAGTAGCAAAAGTTTGGAAACCTCCTATGTTCTAGCAACAAGCTAAAACTAATGTCCAAATACAGCAATCTGACAAATTTGGTGAACTTTTTTAGAATAAAAAATAAATCTTGCAAGTAAGAAATCCACTCTTTAAGGCACAGATGCAAAAAAATTCACACAATAAAAGTTATAGTTGAGTATAAAGGCAGCTTCAACACGTGTCTTTTATAATAATAAATTAATATTCCTAAAAAATTGAAAAGATTCTGTATTTTCCTTCACAAAATATTGTTTTTGGGGAAAAAAAAATCTTCTTTGAAAATTTCAAACATTTCTACAAATAATGTAATTTTGTGTCCAAGCTGCCAAGGTACCTACTACAGTACATTCATTTAGCTTGGATTTGTAAAATGAAGCAGCTACTACCTTCATGACATCTGGAGGTTTTGGATTTGCAGATTATGCAGGAGGTGTGTGCTATTAATGTAGTACACCCAAGATAAAGTGGAAGCTGAGCAGTCAGCAAATCAGATAAAGACAAAGTGGGCAGGATCCACCCTCCTTACAAAACCCTAAATAGTTCCCAATAGACCACTGCTCCCTAAACCCCATGTTGGCTTCTGCTTCACCTCTGCTGCTGCTGGGTTCATCTTCTCCCCAACAAACAACAAAAACCTTTGTGGGTTTTTGGTGTTCTCCATGTTCTGGCAAATCCAGATATCACATCTTCAAGTGTTCCTGATACCCAAGAGTGAGTATTGTCAACTTTCACATTTGTGTTTTTTGTGCAACCCATTTTTGAGCTTCTTCTTCGGTAAGTGCATTTTTGGGGGGTTTCTTCTTTTTTTCTGAATGAAAGCTATCCTGGTAACCTTTTTCTTCTTGTTTGATTGATTGGGTGTTCTTTGGTTTTGTTGGACTAGAAGAAAGTACTCCTCTATGTTTTGATTCTGTTTTGTTTACATCCTTTTTATTTCCCTTTGTTTCCCTCATCTGCCCATGTGATAAAAAATGATGAGTTTTCTTTTTACTTGAGGGTTTGAAGTTTTGAGTGTGTGTGGACATTATGCCAATAAAGCTGAGCTTAATTATGCCAGCTACCTGTATTAGGTTGAACATTGCTGGACTGATTAGAGTCCAGAAGACGAAAATGGTTACTATCATGGGTTGGATCTAGCATTCACCTAGTTGGACCTTACACCTGCAATCTTATGCAAGGTCAGGTATGCTCAACCCTAAACGACTGGATGGTAGCTCTGATGTTTTGAGTTGAAACTATGCTGGTGTAATCTCAAGAGATAAAGGAGATAAAGTCCGGGGGGGGCTTCAAAACCTTAAACCCTCAGATGTGTGCTGATGTGGAGATTGCTAAGTCTTTTGATGCTTCTGTATACCAGGTTGAAAAAGTCAGAGGTGGGTGAGCAAGAATATTGTCAAAGCTGGTTATCCCAGACATCGCCCAGAAGGAGAACAGGGTGTTTAATTTATCACTGATCTAGAGATGGCAGCACCAATGGGGTTTTTGACAGAGGAGCAGCGGAAATTGATGAGGTCAGCATCATATGGGAGGGAGGTCATGGTGGATGAATCAAGCAAACTGATGCGATCAGTATCTCACGGACATCACACAATGCCAGAAGCTGCCTTGGGAGCTGGTGGTACTAAGAACTTGAATGCAGGTGCCAGTGCTGAAGCAAAGCTAGACCGGCGCTCGAATTCTGGGAAAAATGGCCGACCTAAAAAAGGTCTTCACCATCTCTCTTTGGAATTTCTTGTTTCTCTTTTGTGTCTGGGCTTAGAAATGAGGTCCATCTGTTTGGAAAATGGTTCTAAATCTGTTGCTTACTTTGTGTTGATTGTTTTTTTGAGCTTGATTTAGGTGGTGGTGGAGGCAAAGGAACATGGGGCTCCTTCTTAAGTGCAGATGGAGTCTTACAAGTAGATCGGAATGACCCAAATTATGATAGCGAGGAGGTATGCTTCAGTTTTTTTTCAAGAGGCTGGACCTTTTGATGTGAATAATGAATATTGGATTCTGTCCTCCATCTCTTTCCAATTTCTCAAGTACCCATTACCTGTACTTGGGCTGGCATGTACTGGAATTCAATCAGCTACACTGTGTGACAGCTTCACAGTCAGCCCATATGTCCATGATGTAGTTGGGCACATGACTTGTTAATATACATGCTTTCTTTCAGATCTTAAAAAGTTTTGGGAGGTCCATCCTGCAGCAAAAAAAATTAGAAATGGGTTGATTTCCCCCACTCTTCGTGAAATCCCGGGGCTCTTGGAAAGTACATAGCCCTAATCTGTGTAGAAAACAGCATGAAGAAACAGATGCTTGTTTGTTTAAGGACTAACCCAGTTATGCAATACCTGGAAATTCATCTGGTTTTATATTCTCGTTTCTGTAGATCATTACAGCAGTGTTCGCTCATGGGGATGTCCATGTCTCCAGGAGCCTTACAAGCTAGTAGGAGCACCAGTGGCTCAGTCACTTGAACAGTTCAAGGAGAAGGTGGCAAGCCTGGTGGAAGAGTATTTTGCTTCAGATGATGTCACCAGCATGGCAACTGATTTACGCAATTTGGGGTCACCCAACTATCACCACTATTTTGTGAAGAAGCTTGTATCAATGGCACTTGACCGCCATGACCGTGAGAAAGAGATGGCATCAGTGCTGCTGTCCGCACTATATGCGGATGTGATTGAACCAGACCAGCTGGCCAAAGGTTTCAGGAATCTGCTGGAGTCAGTTGATGACCTCTCTCTTGACATTCCAGATGCAGTTGACATTTTGGCAGTTTTCTTGGCACGAGCTGTAGTGGATGATATTCTCCCTCCAGCATTCCTCTCAAAGACACAAAAAGTCCTGGCAGAAGGTTCTAAGGGAATCGCTGTCATTCAGAAAGCAGAGAAGAGCTATTTGCTGGCACCGCATCATGCGGAAGTTGTGGAGCGCAAATGGGGTGGGAGCACACACACTACTGTTGCTGAAGTTCAGGCCAAGATTGTTGCTTTGTTGAAGGAGTATGTTGAGGGTGGTGATAAAGCTGAGGCATGTTGTTGCATTCGTGAGCTGAATGTACCATTTTTCCACCATGAGGTAGTCAAGAAGGCATTGGTTTTAGCTATGGAAGAGAAAGCAGCAGAAGCAAAGATCTGGGCTTTACTTCAGGAGAGTGCAGAGGAAGGCCTCATCACATCCAGTCAAATGGCCAAAGGCTTCACAAGGCTGTCTGATTCCATTCATGACCTTGCATTGGACATCCCTGACGCAAAGGAGATGCTTGAGGTTTTTACTACAAGGTCAGCATGATTTGACAAGTTTTCATTTATTGTCTTGACTTATGCAAAATTCAGAAGAACTTGGAGAAGAAAAATGATAGCTTTAATTGTCCATTTCTTTGATATTTGTATTTTTGTTCACCTTCATTTTGCCAGGGCAGTGGATGAGGGTTGGGTTAGTGCTCCATTTTCCCGAGCAGTAACTTCAGAGCTAGCAGCTTCTGTGGAAACCAAAGAGGCCCGAATATTCAAGCTGAAGGCAACAACCATCATCCAAGAGTACTTCTTGTCTGATGACATTGGTGAAGTCATACTGAGCCTGGAGGATCTCGCTGCCCCTGATTACCATGCTACTTTTGTGAAGAGACTCATTACTCTGGCCATGGACCGGTTTGCATCTTTGTCTTTGCCACCCACAAATTTCTAGCAATTTCCTTTCCTCTTTTCTTCTTTCCTCTATTTTTTTCTTCTCATGTAAGATGACATGTTGATGATGCTCAACAGGAAAAACCGAGAAAAGGAAATGGCTTCTGTTCTACTATCAGCCCTATATGCTGAAGTGATACCAATTGCAAGCATAGCTAGAGCATTTACATTGCTGCTCCACTCAGCAGAAGACACAGCACTGGACATTCCTTGTGCAGCAAATGAGCTTGCATTATTTCTGGCACGGGCAGTGGTTGATGATATTCTTGCCCCACTATATTTGGAAGAGATTAATGAGCAACTGCCTGAGGGCTGTCTTGGAAGGGAGATAGTGCACATGGCACAGTCAGTGTTGTCTGCACGGCATGCAGGTGAGCGCATATTGCGCTGTTGGGGTGGGGGTGGCACAGGTCAAGCAGTTGAAGATGCAAAGGACAAAATTAAACTGCTTCTTGAGGAGTTTGAGGCAGGTGGCGAGCTTGCTGAGACTTGCCAATGCATTCGTGACCTGGACATGCCCTTCTTCCATCATGAAGTTGTGAAGAAAGCCTTGGTGATGGCAATGGAGAAAAAGAATGATCGTGTCCTCTCCCTTCTGCGGGAATGTGCCCAGGAGGGACTAATTAACACTAGCCAGATGGTGAAAGGATTTCGACGGGTTTTGGACACACTGGATGACCTCACACTTGACATTCCGGATGCAAAAGAGAAAGCGGCATTGTATGTGGAGCAGGCCAAACAAGAAGGATGGCTCAAGCCTAGCTTTGATGAAAATGAGATGAGCAAGTTCACAGTACCCAACGACACTAAGAAGGGAAAGTGAGTGTGGAAATGATCAACATCCTTCTCATGTCTGTTCAGTTAATTGCATTGCGGAAGACATTAATCTCTTAAGATTGCAGTTATGGTGGCAAATGGAACTTCACTTGGGTATGGATCATGCTGAAAGCATCACCCTGCAAGTTTTTTCATTTCTAGAATTTTCTGGTGGGAATGGACACAAGTGGATATCTTCTGGAGTGTGACGAAGGTAGGTTGGTTATCTTTTGGTTTTTTGGTGTGCCATGGAGTCCTGCCATAAAGATGGAAGTGCTGGATGGAATCATCACTGAATGCAAATGAGGCAGAGCAGGGGTTGTTGAAGCATTGATTAATTTTCATTTCTGATGATGTGTTCGTTCTGATGCTGCCAGAGGGTTGTAAATGGGGGCATAAAGGCCATGTGCATCAACATGGACCTTGTGTCCAAAGACATGTTTCTCTCCCATAGTCCCTTTACCCAAGGACAATTTTTCTGACCTATTGTATAATGCTACATAAAAGAGGCTTGCGTTTGTCTGAAGAATGCAGCAATTATGTTCTAATCTTTTCAAGCCCTAGTATGGTAATGTAAGCTGAAACAGAAAATGGGTCAAATTTTTATGCATATCTAGGGACAGCAATTTCTGGGATGTTCAGATTTTGTGTCAAAGTCATGATGTTGCTTGTGCTTATCTAGATTGTATGCAACCTTGCTGAGCTCTCTGAAATGAGTCCTAGGTGGCTTTTGTGTTGCTGTGATCTTTTGTCCCAAGGCACTTAAAAGTTACTAAAGCTTTCCTTGGTACATCCTTTTCTTGCAGTGGAAGATTGTAGACCTAATCTGAAGATGAGATTGCAGTGGTGAAATACTCCTAAATCTCAAAGCCCTGTGAAGAAATTCAGGGCAAGATCTACCTTAGTGCAATGGTCTTGTGTTCAATGTGCCACAACACAAGATACTAAACCCTATGAAGATGAAAGCCTCAAATTGATCACCTACTCATGATGCCTGTCACATCTAGCTACTCATGATGGGCCAGTTTTTATTCACCAAGCTTTTTGAGAGCTTCAAATCCTTGGGACATAACTTGGTTGCCTCTTGGAGTTCAGAGAGGTAATGTGTACCTTCACTTGCCCATGAGATTGCTCAAAATGAACCAAAAAACCCCAAAAAGAAAGGGGGATGGTTTGAAAATAGTGTATGGTTTGGAGCTTAAGATCCTTGGACATAGATCGATTGCTTTTGAAGTTCAAAGAGCTATTTTAAACCTTCACTTGGTAGGCTCATAGTCATGAAGATCATTAAAAAATGACAAAAAATGAAAATATAAAGATAAGTGTTTGTTTACTGTTGTTCAGTGAAGACCTTGTTACCCTAATTGTTCTACCTTCAAAATGTTGCTCCTCCAATAGTGCTATTATTTCTCTTGGTGTGGATGAAGACAATTTGAGGCTAAATTCACTGCACCGCTGCACCATTTCATGTCTTGTTTGATGAAACCCTGCCCATCATAAATAAATCAAAGCAGCCAAAAAAGGGGGAATACAAGGAAAAAAAGGGGAGGGACCCACGGCCAAGAAAACAAAAGAACCACCAAATGAAGGCAACCACCGGGGAACATCAAGTTCCTGAACCCCTTCTTGTCACAAGAAGCATATCAAATAATGAAAGGGGAGGACCTCTTGAAAGGATGCTTAGCCTAAAAGAACCTTCACCTATCACAACAACATGTTTCAAACACCTCTCAAAATAGAGACCGACCGAGCACGTTGTAATGCCATTGACGCCTACCTATATAATGCACACAAAATTGTGAGAGGAAGGCCTTTACCGCCCTTCACTTTCCACGCCATGTTGGCACATCAATGAAAAAACCCGTTTGCTTGCTGGTGTAAAAATTCGAAAACCTCTATAGCTAGAGGGAAAAACATGTCCATCGGAAATTGATCATGATAAAGATCATCTTTCACCCAAGCCATGATTGTCGATGTAACCCCATGAGAAAGTGTAGCCCATGACACCAAATCAATTCAAGTGGGATTGGCAATGACAACGTCTTTCAACATGCGAACACCATCGATTGATAACACAATGTTAACTCGACAACACACAAATTGTAGGGCAAGGGGTGGGAACACAAGGGTTTGTTCTTGTGAAACATGAAGTCCTGCATCTTTCGCAATGGCCACAAAAGCATCATGTAAGGTTGTCCTTTCCTCACCATGTGCACAACAAAGAAGGTGGATCCCCATAGGATCCAAAGGTTGATTACAAATGCAATGTGACACCCCAAGGATTAAAGGATGGGAAAGACCCAACCTAATGCGCAATGTGGTAGAAAAAACATCTAAAGGCATGTGGAAAAAAAATGACTGGACGAACTAACAACCAAACATCAACACCTAGTCCTTCACACGATTTCAAGCATGCTCGATGTGAATTAAAAGGTAAATAAAAAAGGATGTTAATAAAAGAATGGTTGTGCAATCTCTCTGAAATACTTTCTTGAAAGCGATCTATGCTTCTTTCAACCAATAGCTTAAAAGGGGGGACACATGCAACAACCCCCGAGGGGAGAAGCTTTCGCACTAATCTCAAAGGCATTTTGGAAAAGGAACGGCCTTGGGTTGCTCACACCAATTGCTTCCAACAAAAACATGTGAAAATCCAACAAAAACCTGGAAATTATGACAAGGATTAATAAGGCTCAACTCCTTAGATAGGTAGCTGGAACAATGACCTCCAAGGAAATCAACCTTATGCCCCCATTAGAAATGGGGAAAGCCACCTATCAACGAACTAAAAAAACTTCAAGGCATTCCAATGAGCCTAGACCCAAAAGTCTTTCAAAAACTCCCATAAAGGTGGAGTCAAAAACAATGAACTAACTCTAAAAACCTAAAAGAGGGAGGAAACAACGAAACAAAAAGGAAAGCCTCTGGGCGAAACAGTAAGGAAACCAAAAACCACCTTGACATCCCTTGATTTCGGGAACACGTCTGCATGCCAAACATCCTCAACTAAAGCTTCCTACAAAGAAAAAGAGGAGAAAGAAACATAACCAAAAAGGATGCCAAAAATCCTGATGCCACTAAGGGGGGCAATAAAACTTGGCAAGGGGGATAAACCAAAGAGGTAAGTTAGATGGAACCTAGGTTACACATTTATAGGGTTGAACAAACAACCCCACAAAAGCTAACTAGGAAACAAAATGATCAAATGCGAGGGAGACAACATGGGCAAGGCTAAGGATATGGGTGTCATTGGCCAAGGAAAGGAAGAGACAAAAAGGGAAAAACCCTAAAAAATAATGTGAAGCGTGAAAATGAACTAAGGCAAGAAGAAGCCTTGTAAGTGAGTCACCTTAACATGTGCCCATAGAAGAAAGAATGACAAACAAAACCCTTGAAGAAAAATGATGACTAAAGTATAAAAGAACTTGAAGGCTATAAAAAAAACGAACAAAAGGAAAAAGTTATGACAATTAACCCCCTATTACTCGAAGCTTTTAGAAAATGGCCTTACATGAAATGGTGTTGAAAACATTCACAATGTTTATTTGGAGCACCACCCAATTAGGATGGGCATCCAAAGTGGCCCAAATACTATAGACCACAACCTCTCTTTTAACCATCACCCCAAATTGATATGGTGACAAATGAAAAACAAAAAATCACAAAATTACAAGCATAAAGCCTTATTCACTAGCTAGTAGAACACCTCTTCCATTACAATTTGATGGATGCCATAGAAGGCTTAGCCAAAACCAAAAGCCTATTAGCCCCAAGAACTTGAGTCACAGACCTATGGATGTGGCCCATGGCCACATGGGAACACAATTGGTGGAATTGAATTAAACCACTTGTTAAATCCTTAGGGTCAAAAGAATCTTAAAGATGTTTGAAGACCACGCCAAAAGAACCACTAGCCAATAAACAAAACATGCACAAAAAAATCAACCTAAAAAAATCCACAAAAAGTTCAAGGTCTAAATCAGGTTTAAAGTCCAACAAAGAATCTGAGCAAATGGAATCTATGTCCGACGGGTGCAAAGCTAGCAATGCGCTAACTATCTCTAGAGAAGCCAAAGTTGGGGCAAGAGGGGCAAGAGCCTTGGCAGGATGTGTAAACTCCTCCACACCCTAAGGCAAAACTTTGTCCCAATCGACATGGGGGGGGGGGGGGTGCCATAGGGGCATAACCAAAATTGGGAAAAAATAAAATGCCAAACACAAAAACCCAGTTT
>Ga0116231_10007038_pt1 | contig 20950 bp, 16 predicted proteins | sample S1TSphgellanicum_2_FD_89695 | JGI IMG/M metagenome (GOLD analysis project Ga0116231, IMG submission 89695) | Host-associated microbial communities from peat moss isolated from Minnesota, USA - S1T2_Fd - Sphagnum magellanicum MG | ecosystem: Host-associated > Plants > Peat moss > Unclassified...
TGAATATTCAAGAGCCATTTTCAGCCAATTTTGACAAATGTTGTGCAAATAGAAGATTCTTTATAGTTTCTGGACTTGGTATAAAGTTACAAAATATTCACATTACCCCCAAAATTTCCATCATGGCAAGATATGTATATTACCCAACTAGCAGTATATTGAGTAGAATTACAAGTGCAAATTTACCTGCAAACTACAAGAAAGACAAAATGTGAGAAAATAATATATGAAAGTAGAGTTATTTCACATGTTCAATGTAACTAATTATCTGATATTCCAATAGATGGGGGCATTGAAATTTGAAGCTGACAATTGGGTATTCTGACAAAGTGTACTCAGTTCAAAGAATTATCCTTCCTTTTCTAGAAGGGACAAGAGCACTGTGCTTGTATAACATTCAAACACTATCATAAGCCAATCACCTATAGTTTTTAGGAGGACTAGGTTTTGATAATTTGGAATTTGTTGCTGCAATGCAAAGCGATTGCAGATCAACTTGAAGGAGATGAGGAGGCACATGGCAAGTTCCAGCATTTAGCAGTGGACTATATGCAGGTATTTTGTAAAGGATCTGACCTATGTACTTCAAGGACATCCAATATCATTAGTAGATTGTTAATTGTTAAGATGAAAAAAACATTCAACCTGAAAATAGGTCAATGGACATGCCAGAGAACAGAATTCAATTGCAATAGTCAAATTTGCAGACAGCTGAAAATTTTGGAATTCCCAGCAATCGAACTGAAGTTGCCTAACTTTCTTCATTGTATGCCAAATTGTTGTTGAGAATAGTATTCCATAGGATTGTCACACAACTCTCATGAGAATTACTTGTAGATGGAGGGCATAGCCAGTACTGAAAGGGAAAAAAGTTGCATGGAAATAGTTGCAAAGCAAAATTGGGTTAGAAAAGTCCTTGCCATGCATGGTGGCAAATATCCATGCCTGTTTTTTCATCCTTTGCTGCATACTTGACATCATTAGCAATGGTAGGTACAGTATTTTGATCAACATTGCTGGTCCCAATTGTTCATCAATTGAGTATTCAATAGCCATTCCAATTCTGACAAATGTTTTGCAAATAGTGGATTCTTTATAGTCTCTGGACTGGGTACAAAGTTACAAAATATTCACATTATCCCCAAAATTTCCATCAGGGCCAGATATATATGTAAAAACAAAAAACTATTGGGTCAGCCCAGGCACTACCAATAACCATATATCCTTTTGTGGGTAAGTAGCAGGTACATGTTAACCTTCTTCCCCCAATTGTACCATTGGCTACACATGAATAAATAGCCAAAATACTTACGTTTTTAGGATCAAAATGACAATTTTCCAAGGCCACATCTTCTGGGAATGTGTGCATTTTTCTTTACATATATTTGATTGTAGCTCACTAAAATCAAAATATCAGGTTATGAAAGAAACAGAGTAGCTTCTGAAGAAGCACAAGCAATAGTTTCCACACTTTTATATTTCCATTTCCATATCCATCTCAGTGCTCGATATGCACTACCGAGAGTTTTATATGTTGAAGTTTTATGAGAAAATCCTTGTGAACATGATGAATTTGGTTAATTCTAAATCTAGATGAATTTGATGCTCTATATTCAATTCAATGTCTTTAATGCCAAATGAAGGCATTATGCAGTAAAGATTTGAAAAGTAATGTGTGTGCAATTGTATGTTTTAAATTTTTGTCTCACTAAATAGTGAGAGTATTTATAGAAATGGAGTTGAAAAGGGCATACAGGGTCAAAGTGTGGCCCAAACACAGGGTGACTTCTCATATCACATTATTTCACGCTGGATAGTAACCCGGGTTAGGTCCCAGAAAGAATTCAAGTACTACACACTATACCCTATTTGTAAAGGAATGTGATGTTGCATGCTTTTGCACATTCCATGATGAAGGTTGTGCAACAAATTAATGACTTGGGTTATGCACAACATGTTCGGTTCCATTAAACTAAAGTGGTACAAGGCAAGTGTTGATGATTTTGGGTGTTATTGCTATGAAGATTAATGTGGCCTGTGCCATTGACCCAAGTATGAACATGATTACAAAACTACTTCAATTGTGAATAGGACCCTAATGATAGAGCCCAATTGTGAAAATTAGTTTTAAAATTTTAATTCATTTCTTGTGCTGAAAATTACTGAAAATTCAATATCTACCCCACCTTAGGGTCAGAATCAAAAACTCACCTCCACAAATCCCTCTTATCATCATGGGCTTTCCAACAATATGAAGAGACTACCCAAATTTCTATTAAATATTTATTTTTTATTTTGTTCAATTTTCTTTGAGAAAATGGTTCGATGTACAATAACTTGTGCTGTAAGTCTAAACACTATCAAACCACCTCAATGCACCCATACTCATTGAGAGCTTTCCACCAGAGCCACATGGCAGAGGCACTATGGTTTTAGAATATGTTAAACATGACAATCAAAACAAACAAACTACCTTCCTTAATAGATAAATGTTGTCATCAATGTTTTTCTTTTGTGAAATTTAGTCAAAATGAGAAAAATAAAAATTATATAAAGGGAATATTTTGTCACAATATTCCTTTTTCTGATAAAGATTGAAAAACAATTCACCACATCTTCATTTTAGTTTGGTAGCATTTTCTTAATTAGTTCTTTAAAATATGTAAATAAATCCTAAAAACATGTTACCATTTGATGCTAAGTCGCTCTTGGGATGCTAGCCAATGACACAACATCAGAAAATTGAAAAAAAATCGTTGGTTATCATTGTAGGAGAGAAATTATTCATGTTTTGCCTTCATTAATGGAGTTTTGCCACAGAATTTTGAGCACTTGCCCTTTGGGGAGGGGAGTGAGGGGATTCCACACCTGAACCTCCGGTTTGTACCATGGGTTATTACACCTTTAAGACCCTGGATAGCTGGATTTTCTTTTTGTAAACTAATTTCAACAGGTTTCTAATTTCTACCCAGGGTAAAGCAGCAATTTTTTTGTGGCAAATTTTCGCCATTTTGCAAAAAATTATGAAGGCCCAGTAACATGGTCAACTAGATTTTTGAAAAAAATTCAAAAAAATTCCCAGATTGCTAGGAAGAAATATATGAAATTGCAAAAAAACATAAACCAGATTTCCACAGATTTTTAGCTCTCTTCTAAGAACTTCACCAGATTTAGATAGTAGGTCACCAAAATATAGCAGGATTCTTAATTTTTCTACTCCTCTATTTTTCTTGTAGCCAAATTCAATTAAATCCTCTTGTGGCTGATCGCCACTCTGGGTGCGACATCAAAATTAAATTTTAAAAAAAAACACTGGGGCAAGGCTCCCCAGTAGAGCATTATGGTTGCAAGCTCCCTGTACCCTCCGGCAGTAAGCTGTCTAGATGAAGAATATTTGCATCAAGAATCAAATGGACTAGCAACTCGGAAAACCAAAACCATTGAGTCAGAGGCATAAATGGTAAATTTCATGTAACTAAGTGTCGGTTCTCTCCCTACACAGCAAGGCAACTTCTAATCTTGTATGAGCTATTGATGGATGCATAGATCATGAAGCGACCATCCCTAAGTAATGGATGTTGGACATAGTGTGTCATTAAAGAAAAGTGAGGAATATTGACGTCTTCCACCATAGCTACTCAGAACTATCTTTGGATTGCGAGGGATCCACCAAGGTCAAGCACCTTGCTTCATAGAAATACTGTTTGTCAGCAAGCAAAGAAAAGTGAGGCTAGTTGGGTTCTTCACTGATACATATTCAGTGGAAACTTTCCTCTTGATTACACCACTGTACCTCCATGCTAATAATTTGTTGGACTCTCGGACAGTGTGCAGGCACACACTGCAATTTGTGTTTTTCTTCCATAAGTTTTTGTCCTTTTTCAATGCAAAAATGTGGAAATCTCTGTGAATGTGAAAGAATGTGGACAAAGTTTATTTTTAGACTAGTATAAATTTGCTATATTGTTGGGAAAAATTGGCCAAATTTTCAATCTCACAAAATTGAAAAACGAAAAAGCCTGCATGCATGTTAGCAAACAAACCTAGTATGCAGCCTTTTTTTACAAGAAAAATTGCACCAAAGAACCAAAACTGAAAATCGAAATGAAGAAAAGTGGAAAAAATAAATAAATTTATCAGCTTTCTTGGTTTGGTTTTAGTAAGTAGCCCAAAATATAGAAAGATGATCAAAGATCTCTATGTCATATCTAGTTCAAAGTTAGATTTGCCTAAATCTTTCTATGGATGGTCGCCAGTTTTCCTATGGATGATGCACAAACTTTGGCTGCATGCATGAAAAAAATCAAAAGAGAAAACATTGCTAAGTATAAGTCTATTTGAATTTTGGAGTCTTCTACATCGGGATTTGCCTCCGGCATACATACAGTATTAGCAAATTGCAGTCAACAGAACTCCATGAATTGCTGACATGATCTGTATTGTTCTATATTCTTCCGCCACACGCTCAAGCCAGGGAGTCCGAGGACATTTTCCGCTGTCACGCCATCTTCTCTCAAACACCTTTCAAGATGGGAACAAAACCGGTTTTGAGCTACAAAGGGGCAACTTCTTCTAATGCTCAGGATACATCAAATTCAGGAACCGTGTCTCCCTGACCATAAATTCATACCTTATGGTGTACATGAGTCCCGGGATAGGATGAATCCTGGGTTTTTTTTCTTAGCAACAAATTGTGAAGCTTGAGTATAAGTTACCCTCGAGTCCGCATGTCAACTTCAGTCGTTGTTGTTCTAATTCGGATTATTATCAGTGTCTTGTACTCTTGTCTTTGCCAAAGAAGCATTAGCTGGACTGGGTGCCTTCGAAGACCAGAATGCTTCTTTTTTGTTTTTGTTACAGATTTCAACGACTTTCATTTATCAAGTATTTTCCTTGTCTTTAAAATCCTGTCCAAGAACCTGCATTTTTTCTTGGTCAGTCTAGTATACATGTTTTGACTCTTTCATCATTTGAAGGGTTTACAACTTTTCCTATGTTGGGTGGTTAATGCATGCTAATCAAATGATACGGACCATCATCTGCTCCTCAGTCGCACTTCTATTTCGAAGTATGTTACTGGTCTTATGTTTGCTTTACATTGGGAGTTTGTGAGCAACCATGGGTCAATTTCCTTTCTATTTTCCTTACCATGATCATAGCTGTTTGCTTCCAATATACCTTCTTCTCTGACCTCTTTCTCAAACAATTGTTGTGCGACAATGGTTATACTTTTGATTGACTGACCTTTTGAAACCGGGGCAAGTCATCCAGAGAGCTTCTTATCTCATTGAAAACCCTTTTATGGAGCAGGACGTGTAATAACAAGCATCTTCCACGGTATGTTTTTGTGATCTGGAGAAATATGGCATCCAGCAGTCAAGACACATACATGGATGCGTATCTTTTCGCCATAGTATGTAACTATGACAAATTTAGACTGCTTGACCTCAATGCTTCTGATGTTGAGAAACTGTCGCTTCGGTCAATACGTGATGATGCCGATGAGGCCGACTTCAAAGAATATCTTACCTCCACTCTTTTGAAGATCACTGACGAGGCAAATGAAGAAAATGGAAAATTCACACTGACAGTGTAACACATGGAGAACAAAATAAAATGAAACCGCTGGAGCTTGAATCACCTGAAGTGCTGGCTGCAGGTCGGGTATATGAGACGGCGTTCCGAGAAGCAAGAGACGACACAGGAGTACTAGCTGAGAAGTTCTTAGTGCTGGAGCTTGAGAAAGATACAAGAGTAACCGAATATTTGAGCTCAAAATTGCCAACGATCCATTGCCTAAAGATTGCTTGTTGGGCTGCGAGATATAATGATGTGGAGATGGTGATGGCCCTAATACGCTGGAGAGGAGGAGGTGACTATGAATTGTTGCATCTGAAGGAAATTGTACTGGCAATTTCTGTTGAGTACGGGTATGTTGAATTAGTTAAGCATCTCACCGAAATGCAGGAAGTCCATCTAAACACAAGATGTCCACAACAATTATTCACCAGCTAAAACTGAAGGTGGTCCAATAACTATTCGAAGACTAGCTGAGGACGAGTGGCGCTTTCTTGATCCCTTCGAATTCTACTCCTTAAAACCTATTAACTCAACTGCTAGAATGAGGAATGTAGAAATGGTCAATACTCTTTGAGCATGTAAGAGAATGAAAGTGAATAAACGACAGCCTCTAGATTGGGCTGCGAAAATGGGGCATCCTCAAGTGGTCAAAGCGCTTCACAATAGTGAAACACCTGAAGTGGATGCGAATGCATTAAAATGGATGCGTGTGGACATTGAGTCATTGGACATATCTTTGTATGGTGGTTTTTTCACCTCACTGCAGTTGCCTTCGTTATATGGCCACACAAGTGTTGTGGAGGGCCTGTGTGAAGACCCAAAAGGACACTTGAGAGCTAAGACTGAAAACAAGAGTGGAGTAACAGCTCTTCAAATTGCAAAAGAGACGAAGAGGGATGAAATAGTGAAGATCTTAACGGAAAAAATTGAGGTTGAGAAAGATGTGAAAAGATTGTACAGGGAAAGGCAGGTGCATGTTGATGCAGCAAATGCTATTGATTGCAAGTGTGACTTTCGCCGGATGGCTACAACCGCCTTAGGGTATTATACGTTCGTTGGAAGTGCAAGCATTGATGTCGAAGTCCCACCCCTCATCTGGCATGTATCATCTATCTTATGTTTCCATTGAAGGTCATCAAATTATGGAAATATTCTAGGTTTTCAACTCCATGTCCTTCTGAGCTATCACAACCCTAATGGTGGGAGCTATTGCTACAAGGCCACCAAGGACAGATAAATACATTGCAGTAGGGATGCAATCTCTACGGATGTCACTTGTTTTATCTTACGCCTATTTCAGTTGGTTGTGTTATGGGTGCATTTGCAAGTGCTGGCTTTGTAGTGTTACTTTCAGTTTGAAAGTATACAACCGTTATGCAAGACATTGTTGGCATAGGTGTGATGGATGTCATCTGAAGTGCTCAAGATTCTAAACATAATCAAAGATTTCACAGCGGATGATTATTATAATTATCAATATTACCAACGTAAAAGAAAATGAGAAAACAGAATTAGAAACTTGATTATTGATTAATTTTTTTGTTGGAAAGTAATGCCACATTTAAGAGGCTGCACATCCATATCAGATTTTTTCTATAGTTAGATGGGTGCCTCTGGTGATGTAATGAATGTTTTTTTTCAAGGGTACATTTGTTTAATCTGACCAAAGTGGACAATATTCAACTACACTTTTTTTTTAATGGCATTTACAATCAGTGTTGCATGATACCTACTGTTTTTAAATCTTTCTATTTGTCTATGTATGATTGTAAGCCCATGAACGTCAAAGTGTTGGGATTCCTCTGTTATATGTCCTAAAATTTCTCCAACCTAACGAAAAATATAAAGTTCAAATACTTCTATATAAATATTTCTAACATAGTTGTTTAAGATAGTTTGCATCTAATTGTGTGTTTCTGCATATGCCACAATGTGCAATGGTTTACAACCGGTCAACCTAATGATTGATATCACTGATGGCACTTCATTTGGATGAAGTGGCATATTTTTTTGCAATAATGAAATCAATTAGTATTTATGGTCAACATCTAAGTCAGTAAAATTACATGTCCAAAATATTGACACTATCAAATGCAATAAGCATGTTATAAATTACACATTGCAAAAAAAACATTCAATTCATAAAAATCAAATTACTGATGGTTGTGATGTCTCCACTTTAGTTATATAATAATTTGGTTACAAACCAATCCCTGTGGAAAATGATTCTATTGATTTTAAGAGTGACTAAAATTGCATAAGTCAGCACATGCATTTCAGATACAGCCATGGTACTTCAGGGGCCTGCAACACAAAACATCTGAAATGCATGCATCTGGTTCTACTGGTTCTTATTTCTCCTGTTTCTCCATATGACAAACAAGAGACTGCACATTCAGATGATAATTTTTCCAATAAAATTCCAAGTTACAACACTTGATCCATATGGTACTAAGTCAAGATACTGATCAATTCAAGCCTCATGCAGGTGGTTTAGGGTCAGCATCAATGCAATTGGCCTTTTGTCACCCTTCCTACATCATTTCTCAATACAATGCATAATGTTGGCTGCCCTTCTCCACGTTTGACAAGTCCCGTAATCATACATTCCAAATAACCACATTGCAGGTAAGCATCCTCAATGTTGCCACATTTGGTATAAATTTTCATACCACACTGCATGCAGGCATAAAACTTGCCTCCTTGAAGGATATCTATATAAATCTATCTGCCCTCTTCAAGTGCATACATAATCCAACATGTGTTGAACAATCATATGAAAGTGGTCAGGTTAGGAAACATGGCCTCTTCACACTACAGTTTGCTGAATTAATTTCTATAGTTATTTTTCATGAACTGTCCAGATGTGATACATAGCTTGCAGGCCTTCTAATTCATTCCTAATGCCATCATAGCCAAGTTTGCCTCCACCCACAGGGGTCTTTAGTGACAGTCCAGTCCAAGTCCAATACTGCAACAACTCCTAGTACTTTAACACAAAACATCTCAAATTAAAGCCTACATTCTTTGGAAACAATGTTATCTCCTTGAGGGTTTAAGCTCCAAATTGATCTTAGACATGTGTTGGAGTTCAGAGGTAAAGATTTGCTGGAATGAGGTAGCATGGGACTAGACCACAGTGGGTTCCTTCCCCCCTGGGTTGCAAAACATAGTGAAATTTGAGTATTCATATGTATGGATCCTTGAATAGTCAATTTACAGTATGTTGCTACAAAGGATAGATACTCTTCTAGAGCTGGTGAAATAATTCACAGTTTTATCTCTGGTTGCTGTGTGATGCAGGCAGTTGCATATTGCAGCATTGCCAGTGTTTTGATTGCATTAGTCAACAAGAAATGAAATCCTTCTCAAGACATGGCCTAAGCCCTGAATCCCAAAGCCAATCTTACAAATTGAAACAACTTTCAAGTACCAATGTATGTTATAGGGATTTGCAGCATCTGTTCCTTGGTACTATGTACATAATGAAAAGGCCAAAGATGTTTCCATTGGATGTGGCTTCTGTTGCAACACCTGAAGTTCACTTCAGTACATTAATTTTCATGGGGATAAAGAGCTCAAGTACTAGAGATTATCATCATGCATCATCACATATTGCTAGGTAGCGTTTTGGGTGAAAGCTAGATTACATTTTCAGACAATTCAGCTTGCAGAAAAGATTCCACAGCAGTGACAAGGGCATTAGTCCTCAATCAAGTGCATGTCAACAGTAAAGTGTTTCATCTGCCAACCATTCTGAGAGATGCAATTTGTAAGTATGTGGAAAAGCAGTGTCTCTTTGTATTTGCATCAGCATGAAAACTATGGTTGATTACCAAAGGGATCACTACTTTCTAACAGTTAGAGGACTGGAACTACCAGATTTAGGGAGTACTAGGATAGCACAAATTTTATGCAATCTACATATGACTTTGAATCTTGAGATCACTTGCAAGATTTCTCTCTGAATTTGAGATTAAGTCCCTTGTTCCAAAATTCCAAATGCATCATTTTTGGCAGAATTGGCAAGAAGGGGAAGATCACTGAAACCACAATTAAACAAATTCCAGACACATGACTGGCAATGTAGATGCTAGTGAAGAAAGGATATTAGATCATAGTGATCTGCCTATGTTGACTAAGCTACCCATTGGAACATGGCTTTTTCCCCTGTTCAAACTAGGCCTTAGATCTCTTGTTGGAAGATTGAAGGTGGAAGGTTTACAGAGTGCCCCACAAATTTAAAAGTGTTGGATGGTACATGTTCAAAGGCAAAGCTGATTTACTTTCAGAATGCATGGCTGTAAGACATGCACACAGCTGATTGCCTTCAACATCTGCTCAGAAATTAGTGGATACACCTGGTGCCCATCAACAGTGAAGAGCATTGATTTTTGCCCCACAGTTAATAGAGCATTTGGCATGGGGCTTGGAGTCCTCCTTGAAGTTCTTTTACTTCACAATCTTAAATGCCAAGAAGTTCCAGGGACAATCTCCAAGAAGATATGAAATAGAAGTGGGGAGTTTATGAATTACATTATAAACTGCTTTTTCGCAATGTCCATGGAATATTATATCTTCTCATATGTTGCTTTAGTAATCTGCAAAATTTGATTTAGTCATTTTGAGGAGTTTATGTGTCTCTTTAACAATAGCTGACTCATTTGATTGTTTCCACATTAGGTTGAGAAATGTTGTCGAATGAAGACATGGTTGAGTGTGAGGCACAAGGAGGTGACATTAAGGATATCAGCAGCAAACCAAGCTCTAATGAGGCATGTTTCCATAACTTAGAGGTGAGAACATGGCAGTGGACTCTCTTGACATAATAAAAAAAATTGTTGGCAAAAGAGAAGTAAAATTGATGAATATAGTTCCGAAACTGTGGAGATGATAAGGCATCAGGGATGTTGACATCCATGTGAAGTAAATTGGAGTGTGCACATCAGAATTAAGCCTGCATTAGATATGTCTTGATGCAATGGTTGTAACTTGTAACACTCACAGATTGGCATCAAATATTTCCTGGCAGGATGCAACTAGACAAATTGAATTGAACTTGGAGTATGATGATGGTTGGGCAACTGTTGACAAAGCATGTACATTCTTCAAGTTCTTGGTAAAATCTATTGTAGAGAAACAAGATATTTGACCTTTTCTTAATAACAGGATCTGACAAGCTACATAACTTCTAGGCCTTGAGTCTCAAAATGCTTAATTGTTCACCATTGGCAATTTCAACGGCTCTAATTTATTTGATGTTACACATTTGGTCCAAAGTTGTAGTGCAAACTTTATTTTAGCAAATTTGTCTTGTTGTGTTGTAAAGTGTGATCTCACCAAGACAGGGCCTGGTTCCACACATGTCATACCAGAGGGTGTTCCTATTGACAAAATTACATGGTGGCCTAATGTGAAAGATATGGGAACTAGCACTTAGGGTTTAGTAGCCTCCTAAGATATTCTGGTGTGCTCTATCACAAGTCTGAACTAGTCTAGAATTACATTGGAATAGATATGGTCTAGTCAAGTCATGTTATCAAATACCTTCAGTTAGAATACTTTGCACCCAAATGCCCAAATAGCCTTGACAGTGTTCAAGCATGTTTTTAGCACCTTGATGTGTTAGCCAGCATGCCCTTGAAAGTCATCATTGTAGACACCAGGATTGGGCCATTACACATATTTCTCCAACCTTTTATCTTCTGTTGTGTAATTAACTGAGATGGAGTTATGATGTTTAAAGGACGAGGCTGCATTCCGTGATCATGGTGAAGCACATCTAAATCAAGTGCCAAAATTATCGTTAGGATGAGCAGCAACAAACTAAACTCACCCCCCTAACCCAGAATTGTGCCAGAATTGTTCCTCAAATGAGCAGCAGACCTTGGACTGACCTCCAAAAGTCACTCAAGTAGCAAGGTGGAAATCTGAAAGCTTCCCTATCAATTTTACCCATCACTTCACAAGGATGATTGTAGGTATGCTTGATGGGAGTGCAGAAGTAAGAATAATACTTGGAGGTCAAGATGCTCAAATTCAAAGGGAAAGATTAGAGATGATACCACATGGGTTAGGTACCTCACACATAGGGTTTTGTTAGTAAGATCGAATCGAGGAAAGAAATTTTCTAAAATGGAGGTTGAAAACATAAATTTATAGAGTTGACTTACTAGAGTGTTGAAATTAGGGAGAGAAAATTGAATAAAAATTATTGATGAAAAATGGATGATGTGTGAAAAGCTTTGTTATACCCATTTTGAACGAACCCTTTCCAAACTCCTTCAAATGGATATAGTTTCACATATAAGGATAGAACTTAAGTTCACACATAGCATATGTGTATCATGATGGATATGAAAAAAACAAACCCCAAAACATGGGTTTATCCATATCCAACAATTAAACATATTGATATTCGAACAACGTTGGTGTGAAATATGTTTGATTTTTTCATAAACAATTGTTTTTTTTCACAACATGATTCATGCTTATAACATGTTTAGCAATGATTTTTTCTTGACAAGTTTTGTCATTTTTTTGGTTTTTGTACTATAAATTTTGACTAATTTTGCTAGATTTCATTTTTTTTCCAAAAAAAAAACCTTGATATGTAAAGATTAACCAAAACTAAAAAACAAGCAAAGATTTATTTATTGGGCATTAAAGGGAAAGTAAAACAAAAACAAGGTGGGAAAGCAATGCACATCCCAAGAACTACTTGTGTAATAAACCATGTAATGCAAGTCTCAAGATGTATTTTCATTTTTCATAATCAAAGCACATTTCTCCACCACAAACTGACAAGGAATGCCTTCTATATGCACATTGTAACTTGCTTACAAGTCATAGGTGAACAATACTATTTGAAAGATTGTTGTGCCCCACCACATCCACAACATTGACCTCACCAAACCAAATATTCTCCTTTTTCAAAATTGATCCTTTTTATTCTCCCACTACATTTCCACTACCACCACCACCACAATATGGTTGTAGAATTTCACAATTAGATGCAACAAGTTTCATGTTGTTTAATTTGCAAGAATGTCACAACAAGGTTGTAAACAAAAAGGAAGACAACTTGCATCTCTTCATGCAAGTTGAAGAACTTGTTTTCTTATAAAGGAGATGTAGTAAGAAATGTTTAATTAGTTGCAACTGAAGTCAAAATAGTTGAGAAAATAACATTAAACAATGGTGAAAAATAATAAATTGAAATTCATGGGAAGGCATCAACCTCAACAAGACACCTTAGTTACAACTTTGTTTGATCTATGACTCCCAAGAATTTCTAACCCTTTTTGTACAAGTAAATCTCTCTAATTACTTGCACCAATAACAACAATTTAGGGAGTTTTCAAAACTTTCTATCTATTTGGAGGAATTTGAAAACTCAGATTATAAGATTATGCAAACAATTCACAAAGATTTCAAGATTAAAAAATCTTGAATTGTAAGAACTTTGTTAGATTGTTGGCAACCACTTGACATCAATTTGGCTTGTAAATAATGGAGCACACGCAAAATTCAAAACTCCTCTAGCAACAATGAATTCGTCCTCATTCTCTTACATGAAATAACATGGTCATTGGTGATAACATTAAAGATCACTTAATACCCAAAACAAGAAGCCTAAATGATACAGCCACTTAATGTTTTGTAATAATGAAGTTACAATGGGGAGTTGAATGACATTTTTTTGGCTTGGCATCATCAAGTTATTGAAGGCTTGGATAAGGTCTATGGTGGAAACACTCTTAGTGGGTACTAATTGTGATATCTAAATGACCCAATAATCAAATAGACTACATAAATGTTGCAAAGTTGACATATTATTAATGTAGATATATTTCGAAAAAATTGGAAGTTACATTTATATCTCTTTACTTACACACTTTTATTTTTGAACAATCTCTTTACTAATTTAGACTATTGTTGGATAGGTAAATACATATTTTATCGTTCATTAATATATATTTCTAAGTATTCAACTTATTACCCTACCCTACCCAATTAAGAAAAAGAACTCCAATGCCTTAAATTATTTATTTTATTCAATTGATATATATATATATATATACACACACACACATTTATATTTATTTGAAGTCTGGTCATGTGTTTTCAAGTAGGGCAAATGATGGGTATACCCATTATATTTTTTGAAAGGCATTGAGTTAGAATATATAGCTTGAACTTTTAGTCTTTTAATTGCTTGTGCACATACAAACATGTGGGTCTAAGCATGATTTGGGTACCACATGTACATTTAAACCTTAAGGACTCACTCCAAGGACTCCCAAATTCACCTTTTTTTTCATTTTTCCTATGATTTATCTTACATTTCACTTTTTTTTCTAATGTCAAATGAAATAATTTTGTTCCAAATTTTATATAAGCCTCTAAAATATCTATTTTTTTCATTTATGAAAATGAAAATAGTAAAATTTATCTAATGTGGACCATGTTCTATCAATGGCCCAAAATTCCCAAAAATTTGACTTTTTGAAAAAAAATACATTTACAATAGGGCATTTGGTTCTTGTCACATTCATACATTTTATGCACATTAACACATAAGGTGTTTGTGGTAAAGATCTTGGGCCAAAAAAAATTATTTACACATTCCTTATGAGTCTTTTAATTTTTTTTGTTCATGAAATAAAATCCTAGATTTTTTTCAAAGACGTGGTAAGAATCCTTCAACTTATTCAAATTTAACATTCTATGCATAGAATAATACCTTTGTAATGTATCTATTTATGAATAAGATCAAACTTTCAATATGAATGTATCATTAAGTTTCAACAACATGTTTAAGTGAAGGGACCCAATGAATATAAAATGAAACAATCTTTTTGGGTACCCCAACCATGTTTTGACCCAGGTGTATTTTTTTTTCTTACATCATTTAAAATTGGAAATGGTGGATCAAAAGGAATGATGATCCAACTTAATTTTCTTGTTGTGTTATGATTATAAAAATGGCCAATGCACTTGAATCTTGGTTGCACCCTTTTCCCCTGCCCCCCTTTATTTTGCCCTTTACTACAAATCATGCATCTACTAACTAAAGGGATCTTTTTTTTTTTTGCTCAATAATGTGATAATGACACTTAAATTCCACAACTAAAGCAAGTTGATCATGATGGTAAGAGGATGAAGAGAAAATTGAGTTTTCTCTTTCATTATGATTTAGATATCCAATTTTGTTCAAAGGTGTTCAACATCACAAGTGGGCAATGGTAAGGTTTATCTTTGGGGATTCGAGGAGGGGATGAAATTGTTAGGGGAAGGCTAAGGTTGGAGCTTTCATTCTTCTTGGGAAAATATTTGTGCACAACTTCCCATGTAAGCTCCAACCTTAACCTTTTCCCAACAATTTCCTTTTATTTAGATTTAAAATTTTGGTAAGTTCACAAACAACCTACATACCACTCCTATACCTTACAATCATCTAAACATTTTCATCCTCAACAAGAAAATGGCCTTATAAAATTTATGAAGTATACCTAATAATAAAAATATGTGAAAGAAACATTGGGCTTGAAATTGTGACTAACATACAAGTAAAGGCATCTCCATTGGTTACCTTGCAAACACGCACTATACTATTCGTATTTGGAACCCTTTTTTAGAGCTTACAATGAAATGTTCCATTTGAACAAAACTATCACCATTAACTATGTGAAATTAGCCCTCTAATCACACTAATGAAATTGTCAGGGTTTATGCACACCCTCCAAATTTGACATGGTTGAAGTTCACAAAAAAAACTTGCACATCTTTTCTTTTTTTCTTTTTGGTTCATCAAATCCCAAGAAGGAAAACTAGTAGCCTTTTTTTCTCGTCTTTTAACCATTGTTGAATCCTAAGAAAAATAAAACGTAACCTTTCTTTTTGTCTTTTGGGCATCGTTCAATCCCCCAAAAAAATCTTGCAATTTGTTATTATTGACATCTTTTGACCATCTCCAAATCCCATGAAAAAAGACTTGCGACCTCTTCTTCTCTTCTTCTAGCCATTGTTGAATCCCATTAAAAAATATTATAACCTCTTCTTCTCTTCTTTTGGTCCTTACCAAATCCCAATAAAAAGCCTTGTAACATCTTTTTTTTCTTCTAACCATTGTCCAATCCCATAAAAAAACATATAACCTCTTCTTCATAAGCACATTCTAATTTTGGCCATGGTTGAATCCCACATAAAAATACAAGCACCTCAAAATCTTTCCATTGCAAAAACTCATGCAAACACATTTGCGCAAATTTTTTCAAGCACCTTTTTATCCATTGAAAAAGCTCACAAACCAATTCAAATTTTTGCAAATAAGACATATTTTGTGCTAATCACTTTATAAAAAAATTGTGCATAGTTCAAGTTCACAAAAAAATCCCAAGCTACTTACATGATTCTTTTTAAATGATTATCAATGAATTTGGAGGAGCCTATAGTGATGCAAAATGGGTCAATGCAAGAGTTGAAAGGTTTGATACATTTGTAAAGGGGTCAATAAGCAAATAGGTGAAATTGATGCATGAGTGGGGGGGGAACTTGGGCAATGTTTTAGTTTTGCAAGTTCTTCTTGGTCTTGAATTGCAAGTATTCATTTGATTCCACCTTTGGCATTTGATCATCATGAATTGTAAAAAAAGCTAATGCATTTTACTCTATCACAATGAATGTTTTCAATCTAATAATTGGGTCTAAACATGTTACTAGGACCCACACCCGCCTCCTTGGTGCTTTGTTTAATGACTACTTATTCCAAAATATTCCAAAAATATCCTAAGGACATTCCATTTGTAAATTTAACAAAATACTTTAAAAGTTTTTTTGATTCACAAAGATTTTGCATTATACTATCATAGTAAAGTTTGATTTAAATAATGTCCCAAAAATATGTCATTTTAAGTCTAGTATGGAGTCATCTATGAGTTTTTCAAATGTTAAAAGCACTCATTACATTGTTAAAAAAATGTTTTTGGATATTCAATACTCATTAGATTTGTTTCAAAAAATTTCAAGTGTTTCCAAAATTTATTACAAACATTGTTGTATACATTACCAAACATTTTAAATATTGACTTGACTTAACCATTTAGAAAATGTAAAATTAAACAATTATTACACCTAAAATGGGTCTTAGTAACGTGTTTAGACCCAGTTGCCATGTTGACAAAGGTTTTTGTTTGTTGCCTAGTTACACATTTTTTCATTTTTGTCACTATTACAAATATATATATATTTAAGTTGGTCTTTCTAACTAAATTTAGTCAGATTTTTAATCACATTACGCAATGGACAAAATTGGATATAAATAAAATAAACTAATCATTTTTCACACAAATGTGAATAAAATTATATGACTAACATGAATAAAAACGACCGGTTGAAGTGACTAAAATGATTTAGGTTATTAGTTAACCTAGCATTATTAATTTGATTTCCAAATTACATTATTAATATGAATATATAATGACATTTTGAAGCTTTAAATTTTTTTGAACCATATAGATGAGTCTTAAACATTGCCACCTTTGACTTGGGATTCAACATTTTATTTTTATTTTTTTTAGCTGGCATTCTTAGCAAATCGTCACCCAACATTATACAAGTCATTCCATCCCCAAAGTTTAAATTTTTTGGAATGATGAATGCTCAAAATGAAATTTCAACCCATAACCTTCTTGACCACACCCAAAGTTTTAACCACCAATACATATTCACCTCACATGATGACAAGCAATGACATTACAAAAGATATAAACACATAGTCTAAAAAAAAAAAGGATGTTTTTAATATCATTATTTAATCTAATTACATTGAACTTTGTAATTTTTTAATTTTAAATATATGTGTAAACTATAATGGTTTAAAATATTCATTAAAACATTCAAATGATGTTTCAAAATTTCAATTGAGTTGTATATTTAAATATTAAAGGTTCATCTAATTGATTTACTTTCATAATTTATGGAACTTTGTGATCCTTCGTCCATTTCAAAATGTACAACAATTAAGATGGTTTGAAATATTTAGTTTAAAAAATTCATACATAATCTTTAAAATATAATTTTTTAGATACTTTTTTAAAAAAATTATGATGATTTTAAAAATTCCTTTAGATTCAAAATGTGAACAAATAATTCAATCATATAATTCAAAAATTCCTATATAATGATTAAAAGTTTAATTGGGTTATAATCTATAATTATTTAAGTAAAAATAATTTACTATCATAATCACATTGAACTTTGTGATTCCTTTCAATTTCAAAATGTGAAATAAAATTTAAATAGTTGTATTAAAAATTCAAGCAATGTTTTTTTTTGCTTGGGTTACAAAAAATTTCAAATATAAATATTTAAGGTAATTTGGCTTCTTTACTTTCATCATTGACTTCAATTTTCTAATGCTTTAAATCCAAATTTTTAGACATAACATTAATTTACATATGTTTATTTATGCCATATATTTATCAAGAACTAATTTCTTAACAAAATATTTTAAAACTATCATAACAAGAAAAACTCACTTGTTAAAATACATTATTAAAATTTGTATATCTTCAATTATATATCAATTTTTGTAATAAAAATACAGAAATTAAATTAAATTTTAAAATAACAATAAATTTCCTTTTTTATTATTTTTAATTTCAAATTGAAATCATATTTACATTAATTATAATCTATTTTGTAATAAATTAAGAAAAAAATATTATTCTTCCATTTTACTCATGTCATTTGATCGTGAATAAATAAATAAATGGACTTGTAATTTGGTAATTTGGAAATATATGTGCATTCAATTTATTCATGATAAATATTACTAGAATCATGGAATTTGATTAATTCAAGATTAGCATGTACATTTAGTTAATTATTTTGATTCATTTTCTAGAATGCTAATAAAATTAGAATTTTTAGATTAAAAATTCATTTTTTCATTATAATTTTTTTAAAAATTCCCCTTATTGTTTATTTATTTATTTGAATAATTATAAATAATTGAAAGCATGATAACTTTTTTTTTGTTTCATTTTTTTCATGATGAAATTTTTTAAATGAAAACATGATTTTCTTTCCATTTTACTATTACCACATCATTCAAAATAGGATTATAATCATGTGTGTCATACATTATTATTAATTTGAATCATTTTTGTTATATTAGTCAACATAGACAAGTCCACATGAGCACCCACATTTACCAAGTGTGTAACATATTGTTTGATTTGACTATAATCCTAGATTTTTTAATCATAACAAGCATTACTACTTTTGATGTTAGTAATGAAAAACAAAATTTGCCACATTAGACTATTTTATATTATTAATGCACTTTAGATATTGATTATATAAGCATTGTGTACATGATGTTAATAGCATAAAAACCATGGTTTTGTAGTACTATGTGAGGCATTCTAGTTTTCTTTTGTTACACAACAACCTTGAAAACACTTTAAGCTTGGAGCAATAGCTAAACCCTTGACTACTTTTAATTTTTCTAACATATATTCAATAGCACTATTTACATCTATTGTAGGCAAAGGTTTGGGTGTCCTCATGGGCGTAAGTTTTTAATTTTGTTTTTTGATTTTGCCCATTGAGTTATATATTTGAAGAGCAATTAACAATGAATGAACATGAAGGATGCATCCTTGGGGTGCTTGAACTTGTACAATTCTAAAGGTTCTTGAAAAACATCTTCAATACAAACACTACTCTTATTCAATGCATGAACAACCCCATAATTATGACAAAATTTACAACATTGTTTTTATCAAATCCCATATTTTCTCTAAGCTCTTAGTTGGGCATCCTTCTTTTACATGAGTTAAGATTCATGTAAAAGGTTTCAAAATATATATAATTTTCAAAAGTTTTGAAGTCTAAGTATAAGCCTTTTTAGTGTTAAAAAACACACATTACAACACCTAATGGATGTTTTTAAAAACTTTATATTCATCAAATATTTTTCAAATTAATTCACATGTTCCAATGATATATTATGAACCTTGCTATATAAAATAATCTTATAATTTCAACACCAAATTAAATTACCACTTCTAAACATGAAAAATTAAGCATGCGTTACACTTGTTGTGATTCTTGTCAGTGTGACTGCACCTTATTGTAAAGTTGTTTTTCCTCCTTTGCAACAAAATTTTTCCCCTTCCTCATTTTTCCAATTTTTTCATTTTAAATTCTCATGGTGTTGATAGGAAGGATAATGATAATGACACGGGGGTTCAAACAACACTTAAAGAGCCAATGTGTTTTAACTATTATCCTTTTTGGGGTCCTTTTGCCAAAGAAACATGTTTTCATAAAGAGGAATTTTACAATGAAATATTTTGAAACTTTGTATTTATTGTACTTATAGTTGCCCCAATATGTCATATGTTTTCTTTAGAATCGATTTAAAATAAATATGAATTTTTTTTAGTGTATAAATTTTGCAAGATTTTGTGTTTCATCTTGAAAAATTGTCACAATTTCAAATCATAAAAAAAATGGTAACATTTTCAACTTTAATTTATTATATTATAAGCTACAACTTTTGTTTTAAAAACATATACATTGCAAAAAGGACTCATGAACTTCTAACAAACCTTAAATTTTGATAACCACAAATAAATAAATGACAATTTGAGTGCTTTTTAGACGTGTTTAATAGTACCCTATTATTATTAAAAAAATTGAGGATCAAAGAAATTTTATTATGAAAATTAAAAAGTCGTTTATGAAAGTAGTGTTATTGAATGAATTGTTAAACATCCATTGTTCAAACCAAACTTTGATATTAAAAGATTTTTTGATTCATTTCAAATTATTATATCCAAATTATTTAATAAACAAAACTTTCCATGATTCACATGCCATTAAAGTGGCACCACATAAACAAATGTAACAAGAATTACAAAAAAGTTGACATTTTAACATCACACATGGCTCTCTCTCGGAGAGAACTCACTTGTGCACGAATCTTCTTCTCCTTTGCAACATAATGTGCCAACTTGAGTGTGTGTGTGTGTCGTGAAACCTTGCACAATCAAAAAGAAACCAAAGAACCCCAAAAAAAGGGGAAATAATACAAGGAACCAAATGGAAAGACCCACGTCCAAGAAAACAAAAGAACCACCTAAGAGGCCAAACCACAAGGGGAACATCAAGTTCCCAATAATGGACTTGAGCCCATTGTAAGGGAAAGGGGGGCGGGAGGGGGTGGGGGGTGGGGGAAATGGGAAAAAAAAAAAAAAAAGTCCCTGGTATAATTTGTAAATTCGGAACAAAGGAGGCCAAAATTCGGCCCCCAACGAAAAACAATTGGGGGCAGGGGGTGGGAGGGGGGGGTAAA
>Ga0116231_10007039_pt1 | contig 20949 bp, 14 predicted proteins | sample S1TSphgellanicum_2_FD_89695 | JGI IMG/M metagenome (GOLD analysis project Ga0116231, IMG submission 89695) | Host-associated microbial communities from peat moss isolated from Minnesota, USA - S1T2_Fd - Sphagnum magellanicum MG | ecosystem: Host-associated > Plants > Peat moss > Unclassified...
GGGGGGGGGGGGGGGGGGGGGGGGGGGGGGGGGGGGTGGGGGGGGGGGGGGGGGGGGGGGGGGGGGGGGGGGGGGGGGGGGGTGGGGATTTGTGGGGGAGTCCAAGGTCAAAGCACAATCCTCACAATGTTCACGTGGGCTTTGCCCAAATCCTTAAGAAAGGCCAAAGCTTACATGATACTTCTTGACATTGGGACTTGCAAAATTTCTTAACTTAAATTGTGAAACTAGATACTCCTGGAACCAAAATCTTTGGTCAGCCACTATTGGGATGGTATATATGTTCATATGTACCTATCATAGTTTGTGGTGAAACTTAGGACCAAAGCAAAGGGTTTGGGTTTCACACTTATAATAACACCCAAATTTTGCTCACCTTTCCTTTTGTGAGAAAATAAAATATCTTATATGTTGGGGGTTATGGAGTATAGAGAGACTGAATCTCTGTCATCACAAGGAGTGCATGTCAATAATGGTGCACAAATGTGACAAAAATGTACATACATTGGGACAAAACATCAGCTACCTACTACTACATGCATAGATACCATTGTTCATGCCTCCATAAATTTTTCACAAACTCCACTGGTCACATGAGGGGACTAATTTAAACAAAGGTGATCTCTGAATTTGTTGGTAAAGCAGAATAAATACCCATTTTTATCACAAAGGTTTCTTTTCTTCCAATGTACTCAACAATGGATTTCCATCACAAATGATTGTCAAGGATCTGCATGTAAAGGATTGTGGGTAGTGAGTACCTATATTTGGAAGAAGGGTGAACAAGACGGGGCCACCCCTTCCCTTAATAATAGAATGGTAGCCCAAAAAGTGAGGGATTATTGCCTTCACTGATTTAGCTTTTGAACATGTAAGTGTCCAACATGAGTATTGAAAGGGAAAGTCAAAGTAATTGTTTTAAGAGTTTCTTTGGGTTCTTTTTGCCTTTAAGAAATGATCTACTTCTTTTTTCCAATTACCCTGGAAGTCAATAGGGCAATAGAAAGTTCAAGTTCAACATAACTTAATCTTTTTAGCCTAGTCAATGAATGAGACATAATGCTCTTGGCTAGAGTCTTGAAACTCTTCTTGCTTAAAACTTTTTGAAAATGGAAGAGTTCTGGGGCCAATAGAGTGCTTTTGCCTTTTAGGTAGTTAGTTAGTACTTTGTGAAGTTGTGTGTCCTCGATCAGAAACATGTTATGTATATGGTTAAGCCCCAAGGTGGGGGCATTCCCAAAATAAGGGGCCATGGAGGAGGCGGTAGCCAAGTTGTGCCCTGCATTTTCAGAATGTCCCCCATGTGTGGCTTTTACCCACCATAAAGCATGATGTGAACATGGTTCCAATCCTAAACGTACATAGATCACATGATCCTAAGTGTACAGCATTGCAATGTTTTCTTCTTCTTTATATTTAAAACCACCTCCGACCTCCACAAAAGATCCTTTTGTCAATTGAAGGGACCATCCATTCCATATATCCAAAGTGTTTCCACCCCTGGAAGATGTTTTTGTTATGTGTCATGGCAAGTTAAACTGAAATTTTTGTGACAACAAAAAAAGACCTTTTATTATTACTGATAGACAAGAACATTCCCGTGTAGAACAAAACCTTGAAACATGTTTAAAAGTAAAACATGGTAAAAGACCTTGTTGTGCTTTCCAGTGTGGAATGCTTACTCCGGTGGGCCTCCCTTGATTTTTGGGGCTATGGCCACCAATTTACCATGGGGAGTAGGTCTTCCCTTCTACATAATCATGTATAGATTATGTATAGATTAGGAGGTAGTAGGAGTGGGAGATATCTTATGCCTATTATTCTAGAGAAGAAGGATCTTACACCTTTAAACGAGCATAATATCCCTCATCCTCCAAAATAGGTGTAAGATCCATCATCTTTTCTAAAAGGGAAATACAAAAATATAAGGTGACTTCTAAACACACTTAGGAAATTTCTCCAAGTGCTTTACATAGTACTGGGCTAATTTTACTCTAGACAACCAACTTCAACTTCTCATCAAGTTTGGCGCTTTTCTCCCCCAACCCACCCCCAGCCCCCCTCAAAACAAGACTCGGTGGCAACTGAGCCCATAATGAATTCCATCCAAGCTTATCCCTAATGTGGATTAATTTAGGGTTGAGAAAGAGGAATAGGGCCTGGGTGGGTATGGAACCTCATGGTCCTTCAAAGCTACTGCAGGAGTCATGGCTCACTGGTATGGCCCCTTATGGGACCCTGGGATCACAAAAGGTCCTGGGTTCAAACCCAGTGGTGTGCATGGTGAAACTCCTGTTCGCTCCTCTCCCAATGAGCGTGACTTGAGGGTGCCAACTGCTTGTCAGGTTGGGTTTGCTGTGGTGCTTCAAAAGGAAAAAAATTAAAATGGGTAGTTTAATCTTTCTAACTCATGGCAAAAGATGTAGTGATCCTTCAAACCAAAGGGCAATAATCCAATCAATCCTTGATCTAATGGGGCACTTCTTCCAAAAAAATTCAGAATCTTGAAATTCTTTTATGGAAAAAAATAATTTTAATTACTTTTGGGAAAGAGCAAGTCTGGGTCAATTCCTTCACTTTGAAAGGCAGAGTTGAGAGTAGCCCTTCGCCACAAAGGGTAATATAATAACAGTGCCCTTCAACTTCACAACGTGCAAAATGCCTAGACATCTAAGTGACCTCAAGAAATTGTGCACGATGGAAGAAGACAAACCCAATTTAGTTCTCTCAAATAGGCGTGTAGGAGTTAGACTTAGACAACCAATACTTATCCTTACAAAATCAGATACTCACATGTCTGATGCCAAAAAAAATTCACAATCCAACAAACACAACAAGTTGCAACCAATCCAAAATTTTGCCCAAAATTTTATCAACTTCTTCTTGGGACTCGGGAGGATGAGAAACAATGAAGCTTTCCCCTAGACCCTATTGCACCCAACACAATTTTTTTCACTCTAACCGCAAATCAAGTACAATCAGATCAAACAAGAAGTTGCAAGTTCCAATCAAAACTTTTGCCCAATGTCATATAGACTTCTTGGGAGTGGGGAGGAAGAGAAAGACTTTTTCTCTAGCTCCAATTGCTCCCAACACGATATTTTGCCCAAATTAAATGGCGGTGTTTGTTGTGGGTGTTATGAGGGGGAGAAAAAAAGGATTAGAACTTTTTTTGGGGGGGCCCCATTACTTCTAATTGGTAATAAATTCTAAGGATAAGCTCAAACATTGCAGACAAGAAACTGAAGGTGGTCATCATCGTCAGGTCTGGGAAAGTCTCTCCACTTGTCTGCAACACTTATACTTATGAACCTCCTCAGCCATTCACCATCCCCCAGCCAAAAAGTTGATGATGCAACAAAGAGCTTTTGACAGTTATGGAATCCAACAGAACAGATTTCATGCTATTTCTTCTAAGTGTAAGCTAAGCTACAATATCACGTTGTCTTTAATAGACTTGACTTGTAAAGTGCACATAACACACATCCACTCCTCCTCCAGTCCTGAGTCCACGACTCCACAGTGTTGTTTTTGTTTTTGTTTTTTTTTGTTTTTTTTGGCATTTTTCATATTTGTGATGCAGCTGAATTGGGCATCATCCATAAGACAGTTTAGCCAGATTTGGAAATAGACAGGATATGAAAGTAAAAAAAGTTTAAGCATCCTTAACATTTTTGGCTACATGCTAGGAACCCAATAAAGAAATCTGGAAAATTTTCCCTTTTTAAAAAAAAATTTGGCCACTAGAAAACCCATATTTCTAGCCAGGATGAAAAAAAATCTAGGAACTGGCTAAATTTAGCCAAAACAAAACCAGTGTCACACACAAGCCTAAGTAATAATAATGCAAATTCAAAGTAACAAAATGAGCAAACCCATCTTTCTGTCTTTAATCCTTCACTTGTCTACTATACATAGCTGTGGTTTTTTAAAACAATTTTGTGATGGCCAGCGACCACAAATAAATAAAATAAAATAAAATAATTTATCTATGTATGGCTATAAATGAATTTTGGAAGTAAAAAGTTTCTAAGTAACCTTCTTTTTTTTGGCTGCCTACTAGAAAGTTATTAAAAACCAACAATTATTTTTAAAATTTCAAAATATGGCAACAAAAACCCCCTTCAAAATCAGGATTCAAAAAAAAAAAAAATCGCCTATAAAAAAAAGGGGGGCTGATAATACTAAATAAACAATATCACCACTTTTGTTTGTATTTTTTTTATTCCATCAATTTTGTGATACAGTTGCAGTGGTGATAATCAATAAAAGGATATAGCCAAATATTGGGCTATAAATGAGATAAGAAAGCATTCTTGCATTTTTGGCTACCTACTACCTACTGGAAATTAATATAGAAATCTGGTAATTATCATTTCTATTTAGGAAATATGGCTATTCAATACCCCAGAAACCACAACTTTTTCCCCCATTTTCTATTTTTAATTTTGCCAAATAAGACGTTCACCCATATTCACATCTAGTACATACTCAAAGATTTTTTAAAAAAGTGATGTTAATAATCATGGTAAAAGATAATTTTAATTTTTTTAAGAAATAACAATAATTACAAATTTGCAATATCCTCCTTTTCATTACTCATATACGCCAAGAAATTGACACGTAATATGGTTTTGTGGATAAAATTTTAGTCCCTATAAATGATTCAACAACACACGTGTTTCAGGAAGCTTTTGACCGTCCGATGGAGATGCCTTTGGCATCGAGACCGACCGTTTCGTGGCCGTTTCTGATTGGGCGCATCATCAGCAAACTGCTGGCTACTATTGGTCGTGGGTGGGTGACGTGTGCCTTATTGAATCCGGGCCGTTCAATGACGGGCATGGATGGATGAGATGGCAGGGTTTTTGGTTAGTGGATTATTATAGATAAATAGATCATAGGGGTTGTTATCCCACTTTGGAAACTGGATAATTAATCAAATCCAAAAATGGCAATCAGTATTTATATTCAAATAAAGGAGTTTCTATTTACTAGTAAGTTTCTAACTAGATACTTTCAATAACTGAGTGTTTGTGGCACTTGTTTTCTTTTTTAATAAATTATTTGTTAGATACTAAAGAAGGTTGAATTAAATAGTAGTACATTTGATAAGTAGCATTAAGTTAAAGCAGACTTTTAAATACTGAGGTTTTGTATTTAGGGAACTCAGTATTAATTAATAGAGACTATTTAGGAAAGCATTTTTAGTTAGAAAATCATTATCTAGCTTTTTGGGGGTTTTTTTTTTGGTTTACTTTATTGAAGTTAGTGTTTCTTTTTCTTTTTCGACAATTTTTTTCGTTTTTCAAAAAAAAGGGGGGGGCGGAGGAGCATGTGTTTTCTTAGGGTAAATTTGAGTAATATTTTTTCATTTAGAGGAAAATTTCCCCTAATTTTCAATAAATATTTTTGAAAAAAACACTAATTGGAATTTTTTATTTTCAAAATGAGAATGCTCAAGTTTGCAATTGAGTTGATGTTTGGATTTGGGAATTGTTGGTTGTCAAGTACTTAGTAAGAAACTTCAATTATGGTGTACATACAAGCAAATGATTTTGTTATTAAGTTAAGAATTAGTGGACTTTGGTGCCAAACCCATGACTTCAAGTGTGATTTTTTTTTTTAAATTCCTTTAATATAGGGTTGCGCCTAGCATGGTTGCGTGTTGGAGTTCCCAAATGACTCCCAAACCACGCCAAGTCTCTCGTCACTCTCAAGTACAAACGTGAAAAATTTCCATGACCAACCAATCAAAAAGCTTTAAACCAAATGATTCGTAATCAAATGTATAATCAAATGTATATTTAGGGGCATACATCCACATCTTACTTAACAAAACTCACATGCTGACGATCATCAAACTCGACTTGACTCACTTTCCAAGAAGATTACGGTAGTACCTTGTCTCATTCAGCAGCAAGGTGCCTAATTAATTATTAATATTTTGTCGGTCATTATGTTTGGCAGTAAAAATAATAATACTTTACAATACGGCGTTATGCTACATAATGAAGCTATTGTGCTTGAGAGCGTTGTTTGGATTTTTGGCATAGCTACCATTTTTTTGGCTCAACGACTAATTAAAATGGCTTATTATCTTCTTTAGGCCAATCAAATGAAAAGCCTGATTAATACGAGTAATCATCTATTAAATGAAGCAATAATTAATTAGAAGTGGATAATTGGGAATAACATTGGGCTCAACCACCAATCAAAATGGCTTGCTTTCTTCATACGTCAATCAAATGAAAAAAACTTGATTAAGAGTAAATTATTTCATAAATTAAGCATTAATTAACTACAAGTAGATGATGATTCGGGAATTACATTGGACTCAACTAGTAATCAAAATAACTTCTTTTCTTCTTCGGTCAATCAAATGAAGAACTTGATTAAGAGTAAATTATATAATAAATTAAGCAGTAATTAGTTAGGATTAGATGATCTGGGAATTACATTGGGCTCAACTATTAATCAAAATAGATTCTTTTCTTCTTCTTTGGTCAATCAAATGAAAAACTTGATTAAGAGTAATTATGTAATAAATTAAGCATTTAATTGATTAGAAGTTGATGATTTGGGAATGACATTGGGCTCAACTATTAATCAAAATGGCTTCTTTTTCTTTTTCTTTGGTCAATCGAATGAAAAACTTCATTAAGAGCAAATTATCTAAATAAATTAAGCAGTAATTAATGAATTAGAAGTGGATAATTGGGAATAGGTACATTGTAGGTACTAGGTAGGTGCCTAGAAGCTACAATACAGGGGGCTCTTTCTAGGCTCCCTGGGGCAATAGGGCCTCCTTCTTCGTAGCCCCTCGTAGTGGTGCCCTATAGCCGTGCGTCTCGCACAAAGCGCATAAAGAGAGAAGCGTTGGTCGCTCTTCTGGACCCCACAGTTTTTGCTGTGACGCATCTTCCATTGTCGCGGCTTTGCGTTTTGTTTTGTTGATCCCCTTCTCTCTCTCTCTCTCTCTGTGTCTCTTAGATCTTCATTGTCTGTCTTCTTTCGTTCAAGAAATTCTCGTTTTGGTGGTGTATTGATCACAGGCGAGCTTTGTTTACTTTGGGACTACAAATCTCTTTGAAGGAACGAGGGAAGGAAGGAAGGAAGCCTGAGAGGAGAGATCTTTTGTTCTGCTTCTGGATCCATTTTTCTTGGCTTTGTTTCGAGAGATCTTTGCTTTGTTGTTTTCTGTTTGCGGTTGCTCTGCGGAGGAGGTCTTGAATCTGGGCCCCAAAAAAAAATTCCGAGAAAGTGTCTCTTGGTTGGTAGGAGAGTGTGTGTGTGTGTGTGTGTGTGTTTTCACGCGATCAGATCCGTGGTGACGAACGAAGCGAAGAAATTGAGTTTTGTGGAAATTTTGGAAGATTTGTATCGGCTCTGCCTTTTACTGCGTGTTCAGTGTTTCATTGCCTTTACGAGGAGTTTGTTGAGATACTCTTTTCTCTGATCGCTGCATTTTCAGATCTCTTGTATGTCAACGATCTTTGTTGGATAGCCTGGATAGTTGGAGCTGGAAGAGTCGCATTTTAGAAACCAGGAAAGACAAAGGTTCTGCACCACCAGGCGTCAGAGGAGGTATTTTATAGTTTTATTGCGTGCCATAGCCGTGGAGATAAACCGCTGTAATCACGCACATCTCTTGGACCGAAGTCATTTTGCACCAGAAGAACAAACCTTGCTTGTTTTTCCCCTCAGAGCGGCAAGGCAAACATAGTTTTGGAAGAGACGTATAGTATTGTTCTTCGGAAAGGGGTCGGCTCTCTCGTTGGGAAGATATAGTGCCAATCCGAGCGTCTCCGCCAAGCAAACGCTCGAGTTTGATTGCAGGATACATCAGGAAAAGAGAAGACTCCAAACCAGCCTGAAGAATGGCGCACAGAGTGGCGAGTTCGATGATGACGGGAAGCAAGTCAGTACCGATCCACGGAAGCTCGTTCCACGGAGACTCGCTTCTCTCTTCGTCACCGAGATCCTCCTGCGGGCTCGGTTCCAGTCCGAAAACGAAACCAGGTCAGGGAGTGATAGCGATGGCGTACACAGAGGGAGCAGTGAAGGATCACTACGCCACTCTCGGAGTGAGTCCTGGCGCCAGCAAGCATGAGATTAAGAAGGCATACCGACGACTCGCGCTTGAGTATCACCCTGATGTGTGTGACGGCGACCATTGCACCTGGAACTTCCAACAGATCAACAAAGCGTACGAGGTAAGTAAGACACTTCTTATCGATGCGCCCCTTGAGACTCGTACTTTCTTTCTTGCCTTGTTGATTTCCGTTGCTTGTCATGGATGTTCTCTTCTCAGCATCGCCTTGGCTGTTGTTGCCTTTGTTTTTTCCTTTCCCTTCTCGTCCATCTCTCCTCCTCCTTCGACCAAGATAATCCTCTTGCCATGTTTTTTGTTTCCTTTTTCCGACCTTACCTCTCTTACGTAACCGTTTTCAACTGGTTACCTACTACATCTTCTGGTCGTACCGGCTTGATTGATGCGACATTCTGATGTGACCATCCATCAATGGTCCTTGTTTCGCAACATCCATGTAGGCTTTTTCCCAGTTTTGTGAAGAAGCTAATTCACCTCCTCTTTGCGTTTCGGTGTTGTGCTGCAGAACTTGTTAAGCAAAACAACTTTGCATTTTGGAGAGTTTGAGGACGATCTTTCTGATAACCTAGAGGGCTTTATGGGAGTGGGAGATGATTCTTGGGAGGATTGGGAAGAGTGGATGGGTTGGGAAGGAGCTGGAACACGGGACTACTCCAGCCATGTCAATATCCACACGTGACCCCTGAATTTTATTCTTTTTCTGAATCGAGAGAGAGAGAGAAGATCCTTCTGTGAATACTTCACTCCGTATGAAAATCTGTACAATACATGCTGTCTCAGGAAGAAGGTAACCCAAAAGGACCATGAGACGGCAAACTATCTCTCTTCTCCTCAAAAGTCTGCACTGAAATGAGGAGCAGCAGCAATACTTCTGTGTACATACAAGGATTGTTGGTTTCATGAAGGTGAAGGCAGTGTATACCCCCATCTTTCCCTGTGGTCGATTTGACCAGGAAATAGGTTGAATGACTTGCAGTTTCATTATGGCACCTGCTGTTGCGAGGGCCAGGAGACAGTCATAGGTTCTCTCCGAGAATGGAGACTCGCAAAAGATTGTGTGCAGAGCTGAGTGAGCTTTCTTCTTTGAAACTATAGCTGGGTTCACTTTCCTTGCCAGTTGTATTTATGCCATCATCTGCTGCAAGGATCTCATGAGGCAGTAATAGATAGGTTCACTCATGAGAATGAAAAGACTCTCAAGCTTTTGCAGAGCTTTGTAAAAACACTTGAGCTGTCTTCTTTGAAACTATAGCTGTTTTCTTGTAAGTAATTGAAAAAGATGGGTGGGGCAACTTCCTTTATCTCTCTCTAGACCTTGATATTTAATTTGACAGCCTGCAGCGGAAGATGCAGGTCTGGCAACTTTCAATTTCTCAATTTTCAGTTTCCTTCTCTTTGCTACTCAGTTCCATTGCTTGTTGAATGCTCTACACAATTTACTATCTGTTCTCTCTTTCAATCAAATACATTCTATCACTCACTCCCTTGCAAGGTGGTGCAAACCGAAAAAAAAAAATCCTTGAATTCTTGTGCACAAACTCAGAGAATGGTTATGAAAATTGATTAGGGAAATGAAAAAGTGCAGCTACAAACTTCTGCTTAAATCCAATACTGCTTTGCAAATATCTACTGCAACTGGGCAGGACAATATTCTTTCATCTTAACTTCGAGCAACTGATGATGTTTTCTAATCTACCATAAACATGCTTTAAAAATGCAAACAAGTTGAATTTCAAGCTCATAAAATTTAGCTTGTTTGCAGACAAATTCAATAGCAACTAAGTTAATGTGCAACAACTACTGCAGTTGGGACAATTCTTTCTCCAAATCAATATCGGAAAATCATTGCAGAAAATAGGTATAATATTTCGCAATACCTGTAGTTTCTTAAATAGAATATATGGGTGTCAACAACTTATACCAACCCCTTAGATGAAAAAAGGTAGTGCAACTTAGCAATGGCTATAATCAGTTGCCAGATAAAAAAACTAGGTTGCTAGATGCAAACCTTCAAGAAAACATTGTAAATACAATACAAGCTGTGCCAAGCTCTTAGTATATAAAAACTATGTAGTAGGTCAGAAGATGTAAAACTCCAAACAGATAATACTTGTATCACAATGCAAGGTGCAAAAATCTAAGAGATTGTATGAGCAATCAGCAAAACTAAAATCCATTCACTATTCACAAAAGCAGCCCAATTCTTCCCTTGGAAGATAACTCTCATATATAGCTTTGAAATTAGGAACTTTGTGTTGTGAGTTGGGACATGAAGTACATATGAGATCAAGCTCAGGTCCCTCTCTCAAATTCAAATCTGGAAAAACAAGCTCCTGGCTAGAAGGCACTGCAGTGTGCTCAGAATGATCACATGACTTGCTTCCTTTGCTTAAACCCTAATTCTTCATCTACATTCCAAGCAACAGCTTCATTTCCTGTCATGATTGTTGTATATCCCCACACCTAACAGTTTCTTCGGTGCTTGGGAACTCAGCATTCAACACAATAGGCAGGGCTCTAAGATGAACTGGAGAACTTACAATTTGAGGTGCACTTAACAGAACTTCCAGTGGTGGTTGCAATTCACACAGGTGACATATGTTGTCATTGGCTCATCTGCACTCCTTGTCTGCAATTGGAAGTAGGTTGTCTTCCGTTGTTTACACTTTGAACACTTGAACTGGTCAGTCGATTCCAACTGCTTCAGCCCCCGCTCGCACTCGAACAGTGCTTTGGCTTTGATCTCATCATTTTCTTTCTTCCTCTGATCACTCGCCATGTCTTCTGCTGTCATCACTACAATTTCTTCAGGCTTGATCTCGCCCAGTAATACGCGCCGCCTGAAGTCTGGATTATTTGCATCCTTTAAGTTGAACATGATTGACCTATACACCCCCACAAGCACAACATGATTGATTAGAGTGCATTGCAAGTTCTGCACTTTTTAACTCTGACACAAACATCTCTATGAGAAATCTTTGCAGAGGAATCAATGCAACAGCAACCATTTGAAGGTAACACAACAATGAGTGCAGTCATAACCTTGCAAGAGAGAATCACTCACAAAGTGTCAGACCATCACCTTCGTCATGAATAGCAGTGACAAGCTGCCACAACTACTGACTGACTTCATCAGCTTCCTACAGTGGATGTAGATAACTAATGTAAGAACCTGCCTATACATCATACAAAATCTGCATCCTGTGTTTCTGTCACATTTCCAGAAGTGACAGGAAGACAGGAAGACTCTGTCACAATGTTGGCTCGCACTTAAGAGACATTAATAATCAAAACCCTGACACATAATCAACAGGAAGGCAAATCTCACAGACATATCCCATTCTGATTTGTCCTTGAGATGAGCACTATTTCTCATAACCTACAACCTTTGACCTTCTTGAACATAGAAGATGTAATCTACTTTTCATCCATGAAGAACTCTTTCTGTCTGTGAAGAGGCCTGGTTATGAGAAATAGCGCTCAATTATAGGTCAGCTCAATTTGCCTTCCCTGTTGATTATATCCCATAACCAGCTCAAAGACACCAGCTACCAGATATAGTCTCAGCACTCCTGCACCCTTGACTATACCCAGTAGCCAGTGTCCTCAAGCCAGTTACCTACTCCAAAGTGGACTATATTGACTCAACTTGTATGCCCCAATACAGAACCATGAATTGGAGAACCCTCTATGGAGCAAATTCCAGCTGCAAAAACAAATTCTGTTTTAACCCATCTCTATATTTCACAGCCTATCAACAGTCAGACTAAAAGCTGTTCTAGTTCTTGGTCGTAGAGTAGTGCAAATCACCTGTATTTATTCTTCTCCTTGCCAAAGGAGGAGAACATTGCATTTTCAACAGACACTGCAACTTTGATGGGATCGATTGTTCTTGCCCGCTCAAGATCTTTGTCAGTTGCTTCATTGCAGACCTTTGCAAGTGCCTCCACAAGAAGTTCTCTAACTCTGTCACGTGTGGGATCCCCACCTGCTTTGGGTATATTCCCAAGCTTTGGTCCTGCTCCAGAAGGGGAAGGGGCAGCAGCTGGTGAAACAGACACCCGACTACTACTGTTAATTTGAACCTTTGATTCAACTTTTGTCACTTTAGCCTCCACTTTGCTGTGTGTGACTTTCTCTGCCTTTACAACCATGCTTGTAGACTTTGCAGCTTGTGAGTCCTGCTTTGGAGATGGACTTTTGTTTGCTCCAGGTGATGTCCCATTCTTCAATGCAGCTTCTGTTGCCACCACCTTCTTCCATGCATCCAGAAGGTCCTGTGCTGCATTCCCAATTTTTCGACTTGGACTTTTTGTCAGCTTTCGCAGCTGCTTCCCTACCTGCTCATGAAAGACCGAGCTTAGGTCTATTTGTCATCATTCCAAAGGGACAAGAATGGAGAAAGCACAGATGACAATAGCCACATCACCATCCTTGCAACTGTCAAGTCCCATGCTCTATAGCTCAACAAAGAAACCCTTTGCACAAGGAACAGAATTTCAAAGCTTCAAAATATGGAGCAGTGGGAATTGCCCAGATTCTGTAAACCTAAGACTAGGTTATTGATGTGCCTGCATGGCTTGTGAATGCCAGGAAGAACCATAGTAAGGGGATGCTGTTGTTTCCCAAGGAAGACATGATGAAAATCAAAGCATCTTAGACTGTACAAGCTCTTGTCCAATGTCATTCTCTAAGAACAGCTTGAGGGAGTGTGAGAGAGAAGACAGGAAGAAGGGAAGGGTTATGAACCTGAGTACTCATGAGGAGGGAGGTGGAGACAGGCAAGGTTCCCATAGCTTTGAGTGCCTCGATACATCGTGCCTCCTCAGCTGCCACCACCTCTGCATCTGCTACAGCCCTGTCTGCTGCCTTGCTGGCTTTCTCAAAAAGCTCCACCAGCTCTGCCCCTTCCCCATTCCCCACCATCTCCTCTCCTCCCTCACAACACAACAGATCTGTTCCAAACCCTACAGCCAACAAACCCCACCCACCCCCACCCCCCAAAAAAACATGGCTTCTCAATATGTGGAACTTGGACAACCCATCTTCAAAGCATTGAATCTCAAGGTCCCAAAGGAACAGATTTTTAGGCTCAAAAATCTCTGACTGCGAGAAAGAAAGAAAGAAATGCAATTTCAAAAAACTCCAGAAACCATGATTGAACTACACAGAGTTTGTGATTGCAAACTGATGGCAAACACACACTCTGTAAGCATGGGAATAATAATGGAAACCATCAGAAAAAAGAGATTTTGTTTGTCCAAAATCTCGACTAGGGTTTCTCCTGCTGCTGCAAAAACTTTGGACCACGAACGACAACAGAACGCTCACTATAATTTGGAAAAGCACCCAAAAGAGACCACCAAACTGTAATGCAAAAACACAGACATGTTGGGATAGTAAAAAACACTCCAAATGAGAAGTTCGTGCCACCAAAAAAAAAAAAAAAAAAACAGGATCATTAAAACTGCCTCCTGTTTTCAGCCCTCATAGCTCTAGAACATCATCTCAACCAATTTGGAGTTGTCAAAGCATCACCAAAGGAAACCGCCAAAAAAGAAAGAAAAAGAAGGGAGACATCCAAACTCCAAAGAATGATGCAAAGAGAGACCACCAAACAACGAAGCAAAAACACATACATTTAGGGATAGCAAAAAATCTTCAAATAGAAGTTCATGCCATGAAAAACACAGGATCACAAAAACTTGCTCATCTTTTCAACCGTCATAGCTCTAGAACATCACCTCAACCAATTGGGAGTAGTCAAAAGCATCACCAGAGGAAAGCCGGTGGCCCAAAAAAAAAAAAGCACCCAAACTCCAGTCTTTTGTGTGTAAGAAGAAGTCGACAACATCCCTAACCCCGAGTTTTCTTTCTTTCTTTATTTCTTTATTTCTTCTTGAGCCCAACAAATCCACAGACCCGCTCTGCTCCTCCTGCCTTTTCCTCCGTACCCTACTACTACTCCGGTACCATTTCTTGTGCAACACAATAATCAACACATCCAAAACAACAGAACAAAACAACAACAACAACAACAACAACTCTCATGAGAATCGAGGAATCTCTACAACTCAATCAACAGAAGCAAAACAAAACTGAGTTTTGGGTTTGAACTTTGAACCTGCGGGCAGACAAGAATCGCATTTGCAAGAAAGGGATTTTGGTGATGAAACCTTGATCTATATCATGAATCTTTGGAGTGTTTTCGTTGAATCTAGTAGGGAGCGTGTTTCCCCTATTCCCCAGACACCCCAAAAGGGACACGCGATCAAAACCTAGTGAAAACAAGGGTCTATGCTTTCCCTCTCTCTCTCTCTCTCTCTCTCTCTCTCATAGAGTGTTTGTTTTACTGGCGAAACTTCGCCAAATTTTAATTAATTTTTAAAACGGCGCTACTTTCAATAGCCAGAAATCAGGGGGGGAAATGAGGAAAAATCCCTAGACTCATCTCAGGGGTTTTTTCAGTCTTTTGATATCAAAAATCACCCCCCCCCCCAAAAAAAAAAAAAAAAAAAGTCGAATTTCCACTAGGAAAACAAAAGTTCCAACATTTTCCCAGTTTTTTGGTTGAAATACGAAAAAGGGAAAGAAGAAATTGTCCCCCAAAAAAACAATCATTCCTACATTTAATTCCACTAACTTTACGAGAAAAATAGAAACAAGATCAAAACTTTGTGCTTCATATTTAGTTTATATCCAGATTTGGCTAAATCTTCCTCTGCATGATTGCCACTTCGAGTGCGTCTTCCTATGGACGATCACCACTTTGGTTGCATCCAAAATTTCCTTGAAAAAACCATTTGTCACACATACCCGAGAACCTACGTCCCCATTCCCAAGCTCCAACCTTTTGATTTGTTTATTATTTCTTCGGATTCTCGCACGCTTTGCCATTCTTGATTCTTTGGACACATTAAGGAGGACACCCTCGTCAACGTCACTCACTGCATTTGGCAGTGTTGCGATTATTAACTAAAGTAATCAATTTTCCTTCTTCCGCTCAGTGGGATTCCTCACCCCTTATCACAATATAAGTATTACTACTCACAAGTATTTTATTAACTGGCGAATTCTCTCCAGAAATCTCTTTTACGTTACAAATGCTGAACTGAAGTGATTTTTTTAAGGTTTTCAATCGCCAGAAGTAGGAAAAAAATCCCAGATTTCTAGATACATGGGTTCAAGTAGGTAGCCAAAAATATAAGGAGTTTGTTTGGCTTTTGGTACTTTCAGTATCTTGATTTTTAGCTTAAATTGGCTAAGTGTTCTTCCTACTGATGATGGCCACTTTGGCTACATTCATAAAAATTGACCCCAAAAAATAACTGTTAGTTACAATCTCTAGATACCTGAGAGATTTATTAACCTAATATCATGAAAGCCACTGAGAAGTTCCAGGAAGCAATGGGCCCCAGAAAACTCGGCCTCTCGTTCAGAGAATCATGATTCATGAGCGCTTCAGCCAATTCGTAGGACACTGTCATCTGGAGCCACTAATGATCATTTCTTCCCGGCAAAAGAAACCACCAAAACAAGCATTGGAAGAACTATATAGGGTAAACATGCCTTCCACCAAACACAGCCTGCTAATCGAATATTTCTACATCTTTCTGGTTTCTTTGTCTGTTTGGAGCAAGGTAAAGAGTTAAGGGGAGCACCAAGCTAAGCTCTACATTGTCTAGTTCAGCTCCAGAGACAAAGGAGCAACACACCAAAAACAAAGCTCAAAGCATGTGAAAATCATATAATGTTTTTTTTAAACAAAATGATTCTTTATTTGTAGATCTCTTTTTTTTGTTTTATTCTTGTCCATTTTGAGCGATTTAAAGAACTATGGGTGCATCAAACTAAATTTTACATTCTTTTTTTTTATCTCTAGAGACAAAAGAACACAAAAGAGTTGCAGAGAGACAAAATGCATTAAATTTTAAATCGTATTTTATTTGCTATTCCAACATTGACATTGCCTACTTTTGACAAGCATATCTTTCTTGTTTCATGTTCATTTTGAGTGATCTAAATGGTTGTTGGTGTGGCAAGACCAACTTGAGAAAGAACTTTTTGAATTTGAAAGGCAAAGGAGCAATGTCATAGGATTCAAGTTTTCTAAAAAGCTTAAATGTTCACTCATCAACCTATCTACCCTATATAAGATGTGCTTTTCATCTGTTTGGTTTTCTTTCACAATAACCATCCAACCAAATAGAAACACATGCTATGAAAAACTATATATTATTATCTCCTTGCAATTAAAAAGGCACTTTTTTCATGAGCATGATCGGTGGCAATTCTAAATTCTTTCAATCCACATTTTGAATGGGTTTTGTGCATTTCTTTCTTTCTAATGAATTGTGTTATTGTATGATAGAATTATTTTAGAAACTAGACTCAAATATTGACACTCTCATTTAAATTTTCAACTTCTCTTTTCTTCAAAGTTTGCTCTTGTTCTTCACATGTGATGGTCTTGAGCAAGCCAATGAACAAACTTTGTTGCCACTTTTTCATCCTCATTTTTTCACTCCCAAATGCATGCACATCAAAACAACGTTATGATGAAAATATTTATCCTTTCCATCTTTTAGTCTAAATCTCTCACAACCTCAAGTTGTGAATCTCTCTCTTAACCTCATTACATATTATACAAATAAAGCATTGCAAAATATTAAGAAATAAAATTCAAAAAATCAAGAACTTGCATATCAGACCTAAGCACAATAAAATAGGTACCTACATTAATTAGATGTAGTCCTAATATTGATATAATACGTACATCTATACACAACCTATCATCATTACTATTTTTTTCGACATAATATGAAGTTGAAAAGTAAATAATTTAACTATTTTATTGCTAAAGTGAAATTTGAAAAATAAAACAAATATTCGACACTTGAATGTTGAACCTTTTTACAATAATTTTTTGGGGTTTGATTCCTTTTTTAGGGTTTTAATGTTAAAGAACTAGCCATTGAGAGTGGATTGAGGGGCCAAACCACTAAGGTTTAGAATTTGCCATCCATAGGGCTTGGAATGCACATTAGAAGGCTCCTTAAACTCTTAGCTTTAAACCCAAGTGTGAATTGTTTTTGGAAAGCTTGAGCCTAATAATGTTTGAAACTATCATTGTAGAAAATATTCACACTTCAAACACATCTAAAACAAAATAATAAGCAAGCCCACTTTTAGAAATTCTCTTGCCTTGTTGACAAAAGAATATATCAAAAAAAATTATCTTTCAACAAACAAAATTATCCAATAAATTTTTCTATCCCAATCAAGTGATTAATTTAAAATGGACGATCTTTTTGGAAAAACACAAGATACTTCCTAAAAATGAAATATATTTTTGTCCCATACTTCCATGGTATATTCACATTTTAAGGAGTCAAAAGTTGTTATAAGGTTCATAGATTAGTTAGTCAAGTTGATGTGACACAACATGATTGGTCATTTGAAAATAATATTTTTAAAATTACAATTTACACATCGCTTAAGAAATTTTTTAATTCTTATGACCTAGAGTAATGGTACATTATACTATTATGTAAAGGTGTATTGAATTGTTTTTTATAAATATGTCATTTCAAATAAATTCAAGACCTTTTGAAAGTTTTTCAAATAATAAAAGCATTAGTTGTAAACAAAGATCGTGCTTTTGCATCCCATATTTTTGTTATCCTTTTCTTTTACTTTGGATTCTAGTAATATAATACATAATAAAAAGACATATACAAAATTACTACAATGGTCTATTAATGCATCAAGTTTGAAGAGATATTTTTACTTTCTAAAATAATGACCATTACAAAAAAAATAAAAATTAATAACATGAATACAACCAAGAACCCTTCTTGAAATCGGAAAGCTCTAACATTTCTTAGAGTTCAAATTTTGCTTTAAAACAAGTATAAGTGTTTTTACATTTAGGTGTGTTCATGAGTTGCATAAAGTTGTTGACATGTTTTTCATGTTTGAACATGGGTGCAATCACAATGAAATGAACCAATAGTGACAAAGGACTCAACCATAAATGGGCCCTTTGTTGTCATTTTGATTTTTTCATAAAAAGGATTTTTTGAAGGACTTTTTTTGCAATATGTTCATAAAAATATTTACAATTCCCCCAATAAATTACACCATTTGCGTCAACTCTTTTTAAATAAATATGAATAGTTTAAAAACGCATAGATTTTTCCAAATTTACATTTCATCTTGAAAATTTATCATAATTTCAAATCACATTAAAAATATGTTTATTATTTTAAACTTTAATTTTTTGTATCATAAGGCACAACTTTGTTCATATGTCATACATTTAATGACCCATTTACATTTGGCAAATGATTCTTGAAATTTGAACGTTCTAAAACTATATTTTGAATTTTCAACAATTTAAACTCATGTGACCTCCTCAATTTCATCAAGCAAAACCCAATATTTTGCTTCTATTGAAGGTAATGCCATTGTGAAATAAATAAGTAACTCAACATTGACTTTTGTTCAATTACATCACTAATTCAATCAAAGTTGATAAATCCATGGATGATATTAGGTCCACCAAGATGATAAAAGGCTTTAATATCTTATGTGCATTTTAAGTACTTTAAAATGTGAATAACTACATACATACTTGTAGTTTTTCAAATTGCCATAAACCTACAACCTCACCATTCCCACAACAAATACAATGTTAAGTTGTGTGTTAATAATACTGAAAAATTAAGTTCACAGTGGAATATAATGTTTATTCTCTTCTTCTTTACCGAATGGCATTGTGCCTATTATGGTGTGTTATCATTAAATCTTGCATAAAGAGAAAGGGAGAGCTCAACAAACAAATATAAGTAGTTTTGATGCTTTTAGAAGGCAATGGTGTTAAAAAATGAAAAAAATCACCATGCAAGCGTTGTTCCATGGTAAGGAAATATCTTGTGTTTTTGTGTGTGTGGTGGTATGCTTGCATGTTTGCATGTGACTTTGTGTTTCCTTTCTCAATTTGAATCATATATGTATGTTTTGGAGACATAAAGAATGATACATTTGTTGCTTCTAGTGGCCATGCAACATCTTTTATGTCATTGAGATTTTTTTATGTACATGTCCTTTTGTGTGTCATGGAAACTCAATGGTGAAGGCAAATTATTTTTTTAGCTTCTTCTAGTGGCCAAGGGCACTTTGTTTAACCTTTAAATTATTTTTTAATGCCTTGTGCAGGTTTGATTTTTATTTATTTTTGAACTTTTACAAGCAAAGTTGAAACATGAACATGATGAAGGGGAAGATGATAAGAAAGAAGGTGGAGGAAGTGAATAACAAAAGCCACCAAACTCAAATATGTTTGAAGAAAATGAATAACATAAGGAATTAACATCAAAAGGGTGTGGAATCACACATTTTTTAAGAAGCCCTTTATTATGAAGGTAAAAAGGTCAAGTGCAACATGATCTGTAAAGTGAGGACCTTTGTAACATTAGATTCACTACTGTTATCATTCGATACGTTCCAAATCCCATTGTGCCAAATGTTGCCAATGGAGGTCATAAGGCCTATATTATAGGAAGATATTAACACGTTATGAAGGTCAATGAGGAAGGGATATATTTCAGGTTTATCCTCCTTTTATGTATTTATAAAGCATGTGGATGGCATGACCACAAATGTGGATGACAACATCATGTCAACATGGAATTATGAACATTATAAGTTTTTAAATGAAGAATTTGAACATTTTTTAGGTAATACACAACTCTAAGAACATCTATTTAGTAAAATGTTCTATGTCTAGGATGGCAACCACCATTTGAAAGCTTGAACAAACTAAATCAAGGAAAACCATCTAAACAATTATAATTGACATTTTCCTATATAATCAATGGTCATAAATGTGAGTCAGAAAAACATCAACTTGTTGTGGGATTATTTCAATGAAGTGAATAGCTCTATGGAGAATAATGCTGTAAACACAAAATTCATTGCACATAAGTTCTTTACACATAGGTTGACATCATCACAACTTCTCGAATGTAGGAAGAACAAAAAATGGTTGGAGATGGCACATGGTACAACTTGACCCAAAAATCCTTCACGAAATTGGTGTTCAAAGATGAAATCAATAGAAAGTTGATAGGTAAGATTTAGGCATGGTTGTTTTTAAAGGAAAATGAAAATGTTGTAGATGACAAACAAACTCACTTTCATTTCAAATCATTGTAGTGCGAAATTAGGTCGCCGCGCAAAGCTAAACGTTGGCTGATCTTGAAGTTTAGATTGCCTGATCAGCCGTCATCTTATTGCGGCACCCCATTAATTATTGCATGGAGTTGCATGGCTTGCTTGGTATTTGCTGGTGTGTGCTGAATGGTCTAGGAAAATTGGCTGCTGGAAATTATGAGGAGGGATGGAGTCGAATTGATGGAGAGGAGCAAGCAATGGCGGCAGACGGTGGGAGCTGGATGGAACGGAGTGGCAGGAGATTCAGGAGGCTTCAGGAGGAAGCTAACGGAAGTCTAATGAGCTTTTGGGGTAGCTTAATTACGAGGAGGAGGAGGAGGATTTGAGGGAGAACGATCAGCTAATCTTAAGAAATTTAGGAGGCAGAAGAGGATCCGTGTAGAGAGCAATGAGAAGCTCTGTTAGCTAGAGTAGCTGGGCTGAATACTAGAACTTTCCGCTGCGCCTGGTAATCGGTCAAGCTACTGCAGAAGAATTAGAGGGAAAGAGACTAGATGGCACTGGGAATCTGGTGTTTTTGTGAACATTTGATGGGAAAGCGAGCTTGTGCTTTCGGGAAATGTACATAGTCTGTAATGTAATGAAAGAGTTTTTCCTGA
>Ga0116231_10007040_pt1 | contig 20948 bp, 16 predicted proteins | sample S1TSphgellanicum_2_FD_89695 | JGI IMG/M metagenome (GOLD analysis project Ga0116231, IMG submission 89695) | Host-associated microbial communities from peat moss isolated from Minnesota, USA - S1T2_Fd - Sphagnum magellanicum MG | ecosystem: Host-associated > Plants > Peat moss > Unclassified...
GTTTGGGGTGGGGGTGGGGGGGGGGGGGGGGGGGGGGGGAGGTGGGGATATATGGGGAAAAGCCAAACTAAAAGTACAAGTGAGGCCCCCAAGAGTATATCCTTTAATCAATCATTATTATTATCAAGTTTAAAATATAATTTAATAATAATAATAATAATAAGAAAAATAAATGAATTTTTTAATGATTAATAGTATTTCTGGATTTTTATTTCTATTTTTCTCATAATTACTAAAAAGTGAATTAATAAAGAAAAAAAAGAGAGGAAAAAAAAGAAAGAAAGAAAGAAAAAAAAGAAGGCCTATTATCTATCTAGCTAATAAATAAAGAGAACACACACACAGGAGAAGCGTGACAACAAGGAAGGGGATCCCCACCAGGATCTTCTTCTTCAGGAATATCCAGGGATCAGAAATGGCAGCCAAAGTGGTACTTGTCCAGAGAATTCAGGCATATTCCCACTTATCCCAAATGGCTGTTGATCGAGTGAGTGTGAATGAGTCACAGTCTCAATACCTACCTACCTACCTACCTAGTTACCTACCTATCTATATATCATCAACAACCCCCATCTCCTCCTCGCCAACAAGTAACCCTTGTTCTTACCCCAAAGATAAACCCAAGTTACCTGGTTTTGGTGTCTTATAGGGTTTAAATCCAGGGTTTATTTTATACCCTAAAACCACTACATTTTAAAAACCCTATAACTACAAACCCTAATAGACACCACCAAAAATTAACCCAAGTTACCCACTCAATAATAATATATTCTGAATAACCCAAGTTACTAGACTTGATGGGTTCCGTAAATACATAAATTAAAATTTTTTTTTGAAAAAAATCTTTCACTTTGGTACATTCTTGAATCTCTCTCTCTTCTATACCACTACCACTAGGTAGACAATAGTAATAATAGGTGGGGATCTTGCAATTATTGAAGAATTTCATTTAGGTGGGTACTGGGTTCCTATTTGGCCACACCTTTGTGAATGTTATATCATATATAATGTTGTTATTAGTTATAGTAATGCCTATAACAACCTTCTCCTTTGGGGGCAGCCATCTCTTTCCCTCATGGGCTTTCTTAACTTACCTTTGGACCCTGGTTCACAAAGGACCGTATGCAATCTCTTCCTGGTGGCAGCATGCAATTGGATGAGAACTCTCTAGTTATATCATGTAACCTGCTGGCTTTTTGACGATTTTGGATCTCTTTACTTTCATGACCATTGGTTGGCTGAACCTCCTAACTCACATTCTTTTGCGACCCATAACACATAAGCAGCTTGAGTTATAGCATGTAAAAACCTGCTGCCTTTTGACAATTTCGTATCTCTTAAGTTTCTTTTGCTCGCAAATGGCCATTAGTTGGGTGAATGTCATAACTCACACTCTTTTGTGTCACATAACCCATAATCTTGGTGCTCTCATACCACCAGTTATGACCAATCACAAGCTTGAGTCGTTAGTTATCAAGAAAAGTCTGAACTATTCCTTTGAGTTCCTTTTTTCGTCCCTTGAGTTCTAATCCTACATTTTCTCAAGCACAATAAGCTCGCACAAAATAACACTTTAAAAAATGCCAAGTCTAGTCATTTGAGTGATGAAGCCAAAATTGATGACAAGGGGGGGGGGGGCCAAGGAGGCAGGTATATTCTAGAGTTGTTGTCTTGAGAATAATGTTTTAGTACATTCTTTAGATCCCTCTTTTTCTTTTTTTTTTCCGGGGCTTTAAGGAACCAAATCCAGCTTTAGGAATGTCTTTTCACCTTTGGGAAGTGTCCCTCCGAAGCCGTTTGCAAAAATTGTGTGGTGACACATAACTAGAAGGAAGAACCCATCATTTGAATGTCATCAATGGCTTCACCACTTCCTACCCATCTCCCAACCCCAACCCTAACCCCAACACCGTCCCCCCCTTTCCCTTCCTCTCTTTGTCAAGTCATAAGCCAAACCCATGATGTATGTTACATAGCATGGGCAAAAAGTGCAAGCATACGAAGTGCAACAATCACACAATTGAACCTATAAAAAGCAAATTTGAAATGAAGCTCGGATGTTGGATTCTCAATTTGGATACACCATATGAAAGGAGGAGGAGGAAGAAAGTACTCCACGGGCTTAAGTACTTTACATGATGAACGTGCCCATTCACCGTGCATTGGAGTTGAGCAATTGAATGGATGTAAATTGAATGGTCACTGGCTTATAAGGATGTAAATTTAGAGTTGGATGGAAAGCAAGCATGAGGGAGATTTCCTAATGGAGGGCAACTTATATCCATGACTATCCTTCATAGAAAAGAGAAGGGATATTACAATCTAAAGCGAATGATCCTTCCCTCTAAAGGACAAGGGATCTAAGGCACATGATCGCTATCCTTGTGAAGGAGTAGGTGAAAGAATCATACCTTCCTAATTCCTTAAGGGTAGGTGAAAGAATCCTCCTCTTATGGTGCGTTCACACTTGATATTAAGTCAATGTTAAATGAAAATCTAGGTGGCATCCTAGGTGGCACGCAATGTTAAATGGTCGATAGCTTAAATGTTAAGTGAATGTTAGCTTAACATTAAAAAAATTAAAATTCATGATACTAAGTTTAAGTCCTAAATGGTTAAGCCTGGTGTTAGGGGACACTAGAGTCCCTAACTAGAGTCCCTAACACCAAGTGTGAAAACACATCTTTTTTATCAAGTGTCCAAGGCACTGGTCATGTTAATTCGAAACTGGGGATGAAACTCCCCTGAGGACCAGTGTAGGTGACAAAACTAGTTTGCTCCCCTGTTTTCAACATAAGTTCTCACTTCGTCCCTATTTTATTTGGCAAAACTGGGGCGCAATAACCCCCAGTTTGATGTGGATGTGAGGTATCCAAATCTAATTCGTTTAGTAGGGTTATTGAAGAAACAGCCACCATGTTTTTGGGCCTTAATTTGACCCTCTAAACCCTGTTTCAACCTTAAATTTGAGTGTGTATTCATAAAGCGAGTGAAATTGTCTACCATTTCATAAAACTGGGTATCAGCTCATGAGATTTGCCGAACCTCGTTTCGACAAGACTTTATTCAATGAAGAATATGAGCCAGCAGCAATCAGAGGTGCAAGTAAGGCGAGTAAAAAACTAGGGGTCAAGCTCTTGTGAGGACGAATATCGTTGAGAAAACTAGTTTGTTCCTCTCTTGTTTTCATCTTAACTTTTTTTTTAATTTCATCCCCAGTTTTGCCCCAAACTGGGGTTCAGTACACCAGTTGGGGTACTTTATGGAGAACCGTTCAATACTTGGACAAGTTGAATAGGAGTTCAAGGTTATAACAAGTTCAGATCAATGTTGGGCGGTTATCAAGAATTGGAACAAACCCTTGACGGGTATCAAGTTGATTCTTAGGGCTCATAATTACCAAAAAAAATTCTTACACAAGGGTTCTATCAAAGCACTTGTGATGTGCCTTAGTATCAGGGTTTTTGTTTTTCTTCTTATTTAATTGTTGTGATATTAAAATTTTGGCAATTTTTTTCCCCAATTTTTTAGCAAAACTAGTGAATTTTTACAATTTAAAAACCAAAAAAAAAAAATTCAAAATTTTGTCCCTTTTTATTGTTGAGAAAACGACAAAAAAATGTCCCCAAGAAAAACATTGCTTACTACCATTTTTATTACAATGTTGGGGATGTGTTATTCTTTGTTTATTAACATATTAATTATTAGAAATGTTGATTGTTGAGAAATATATTTAACCATGTACATGGCCATGCATTTACATAGATAGGTGGGATGTAATATAGTATGATCCAAGGTACTCTAATGTTCTCTACATTGGCTAAGTCATGCCACCTAATTTTTACATGAATCATGAGCATTTTATCGATAGGCCATATTCCCTAATTGTGTTTTGTGATCTTGAAGGCCATTCAAAGATTGGGTTGGGATATCATTTGGAAGTGTGACCTAGTATCAAATCTATTGTACGATCAAGCATTTCCAAGTTCCTTTCATGATGTTGCATTTGTACAAAATGTTGTTTTTGAATTTTTATTTGAACCTAATTTTTATATTAGCATTTCATCACCTTTATTTTAATTTAGTAATATATCTTTTAATATAGAGCATATGTGAGTGACATATCAATATTATAAACTTGAATTCTAATAGAAAGATCACCTTGAAAAATGGGTGTTTCGAGATTGCAATTTGAAGTCAATGTTGTTTTAGGCTAAATATAATTGTGTTTTGTTTAGGAAAATGCAAAGAATAATTGTTCATGGGGTTGAATTGCCATATACATAAAATGTGGGGCTACTTTCACATAACTTTTTTCTCATTTTATCTTCAAGAGTTGTGAGGAAATTGTGCAAAGCTCAAAACATCATTTAACTTCACATATTCATTCATATCAAATTAACTTGCAATGATTTAAGTTGAAACCAACATTTATCAACATTTAATTCTGAATTAAATAAGTTATAACAATTTCAAACCTCCAATGATTTCTAATTTAATTCTAACCAATTGAATTAACTTCAATATTTTTTCATCTGACCCACTTGCATAATTTGGATCTAATTTACTATAAAGGTGTATTTACCTACCATAATTCTTTCCTCCAATACATCCAAATGTACATTATTTTAAATCCTTGGCATCTAATGGAACCATAATGTTTGTTCATCATTATCATTCCAATGTTATTATGTAAATAACAACCTCAAACCCACCCAAGTAAATGAAACATTTTCATTTATACCTAATTGAAGTTTGAACTTTATTTGGTCACAAATGATGTAATTAATATTTTTTTTTCAATTTTTAAGGTTTGAGTTTGAATCTTACTACCCCTTTCTCCACAACCTTAATGGCATCATTGTTAAGAATGGGAAATGCCCAAGCTAACGGAATTATATTAATCAAAACATTATTGGAATTTGATTGTAAATGCATTACTACCCACACATATTTGCCTTGAAGTGACCATCCTTATCTTTCATTGTGTATGCACACCAACCAACTTAAGAAACATATGTTTTAAAGCCTACAATTGTTTAGCATTTCCTTTTAGGTGACATTGAATGCTTGAATTTAGTTAGATTTGGGGGAAAAAATCTTAATTGATATTCTTGCACCAAGTTTTTTTTGATGATATTCGGATAAATATATTATCTTGAAGACCATGGGCAATGCCTACTCACAAATCCAAACACATCTTACAATACTTCACACACAATGCTTGTTGATGTAGTTGATTTGTTATTTGTGTTGAATAATAAAATGATCCTAGGATATTTCATAATCATAACATCTTCAACATGAATCCACTAACATTTGTAAATTGTAAGAATTTTGCCACATTTGGTTATATGATCTATTTTTCATGCCAAAAAATAATGTTTGATGATGTTACAATTCAATAAATAATATTACACAAATGTTCTGACTTTTTAACTTTTAATTTGGGGATTTAAACATAATCACATAATTTGTTGGTATTTATAAAAGGTTTTCATTTTAATATGAAGGACATGAGTCATGCATCCCATCCAAGCAGATGATTTTAAAATAACATTCATTTGTATTAGAAATACATTGTTGACTTGTTATTAATGTTTTTTTTTCATGTTTTGAAGGTGCATCATTGGCACTTTCAAATAGAGGTTTATTAAAACATGTGGTAATTAGGTTTTAGAACATTTGTCCTAGATGGCTATTGCACATTTAATTATGTGAAATCTAAGCTACAATTAATTTTGCTAGAAGAATTAATTGGTACCATAGGTGTTTACAGTTTTAAGGTGTGTGTGTGTGACTTGAATGGAAACTCAAACAAAAAGAGTGATACTAATCATTAGTGTGTAAGGATTGTGTAACACCAATGAAAATCAAAACTAAAAAAATGTAATTTATACACAAGGTGCGATGGAAATTATTTTACATGGTTGTGCATAGAACCCAAGAAGTTAAAAGGTCTACTCTTGAGTTGCATTCACATGCAAAGTAAATAAATTATTGTTGGAAGTTTTTTGGTGCCACATGCATTGTGAAATCAAGCAATAGGGGATGAATGCATGTTGTTGATAAGTTGTGAATATACTTGCAATACACATATCCAGCTTAGTCAATTTTGACAACTTAAAATAGAAGAAAATGATCACCACCTAAAGTTCAAGTCTTTGGAAGAAATAGATGGATCAGTAGATGTTGCACCTGTATTTTGTAATCACAAACAACAAGAACCCTTGACAACAAGAAACCAATATTTTTTTTCCTTCATATGTGTCATGATGTCAATCATGTTCTATAAATATACCTTGTAGGGGTGTGGAAGTCCACATCAATCTCAACAAGCTCATTTTTAAGGTATCCATCAATTGTAACCAATACTCAAATCATTTACAAGTGTGTTATTCCATATCAACCACTTGAGGGTCAATGGTTGAACTAATAAAATTCACAAACATCAATGAAGAATTGACATAAACATCTCATGATCATATGGGGCAAACAAGGTGATGTTCCAAAAAAATTGTTTGCGTACCTCCAACAAGAACAAATGCTTTTAATTTTAGTGCTTGGCATGTTGCCTTAAAATCACTAATTTGATGAAAAATCTTGATAATTAGTTCTTTTTGTGGGATTGAAGATGCAAAATTGTAGGATATGTAATCAGTAATTTAGGTTCTATTGGAAAAAAAACAAAGGAAAGGTTGATTGCCATAAATCAACAAGCGGTAAACTAATAATCCCAATAGTGCAAACACGATTTCTATAGGATAACCTAGAGGAATTAGGTTCTAAGGGGGTTGAACCCCAATCCATTTAAAGATTCTCCCTAAGTATAATGGAAAGAATGTCTACACATAACAAACCATCCTCATAATATAAACAACTTGCAATTTATTAATTATGTTGTCTATAATGGGCCAAATTTGTTGCACCTTGCTCTTCCTTCTATCCCCAATGCATCCACTTGCAAAAACCCAAGCACTAAACATGCAACCCAACTAAAAACCACATGCAAAAAACTATAAACTATAATAATACAAATGAATGAGTTTGATGTCATGAATGCACAATCAAGTTGTTGGAATAAAATCCCACCTATTTATTAGTTTCCCCAACCCAAATTGCCTTAAAATTGGGGCATAAATATTCCAAAATGTGGTACAAAAGATCATACACACCTACAAATGTTGACATAAAACCAACAATCCCACAACATATGAATGGTTGCCATATTTCTAGCTAGCTATTATTCTCTATAACATTAGTCTTATTTCCCCTAGTCCCAAATTGTTGTGTAAAAGGAGAAAGTGTCAAGCTTATAAAATTCGTGGACATACATTTTGACCACTAGGTCCAAACAAATGATGAAATGGTTATGGAGCTAAATGATTTCATGAAATTGATAACATGTAGATCATGTCCTCTCATCCTTTACACTACCTAGGACCATGACAATGGCCAATTGCATTAATTTTAAATATTCAAATAACCTATCATTCACAATGGCACTTGAAAATAAACATCCCCATTGTTTTGTTGTAAGGTTATCATTTGGCAACAAATTTTGTGCAACATGGCTATTTTTTTCATTATTATAACAAAAAAAAAAGTTTGTCAATTGAGCAATATTTCATCTAGCAAACTAACAACCAAGGTGCCATTTGGTCCAATGGGCTTGGGGGTGGCATAATTGTGTTTTCAAAATTGCCAAATGATTAGCAAACATGGACTTTACATCAAATGCTTCCTAATATTAGGGATAGATGATCCCGATTACATTCATGAACTCATGAATAAGGAAACATTTCTTAAGTTCTTTTATTATCCCCTTAATTGCACTTTCGCATTGGTCATTTACATGTTGCACAACAATTTCCTAGTCATCCCTAGTCACCATAAAGGCACATCCAATAGTAGCATATGTCTTATACAAGATAAAGAAACAATGGTTGAAGCATACTGAACTTGGGTTTGCCACCTTGAGTACTAAACCATATGTAAAACATCACAACTATTGTTTGCCAAATCATTGAATGTTTGAAACTAGGGGTGATCATACCTCTTTTCAAGGTTTATAATATATATGATGATGAAGGTCACAAGAAAACAAACAAATGTATTCCTACCTTTGGCCAACTTGGTCAACATTGCCTCCAACATCAACAACATGCAAGTTAATCCCAAGACAATTCCACAATCACATAATAGTTCATAATTGCTCTTAGCAACTACATTCCTAGTAAGGTCATTCACCCATCTTGACAACAAGACTTTTCTATTCAACCAAAACATGTTTGGTAGGTGCAAGCATTGAAATCCATTGGGTTTTGACCTTGTTCATGATTTTAAAGCTTATTGCCTCCAAAGTTTTTGCCAATTTCCCATGTTCCATGCACCTCCTAAGAAAGTGAGAAAATAAACGAACATGGATTGTAACAAAGCTTCAATTTTCACAAACCATGGTAGGCTAAAAAATGTTTGCACAACCAAATTACACACGCATGCCATACAATGGACACCAATGGCAAATGGTGCAATATGTTTATCTTTGAGTTGCACTATCACCCCTATTTTCATACCCTAAAAAACAATAATGTTATTTGTGCCAAAACATATTAGTTTGGATGTCAAATCAAAATTAGATAATCCCCCACAAGTAGTTACAAAATTCACTAGCACAATAGTCAAGATGTTAGACCCACCTCTCTTAATGACCTTTTAATTCAAATTGAAGAGCATGGGTATTCTCCACCAATTTTCAACCGCATAACAATGGATTGATATTTGGCTTTAGTTGTCAACTATTGTGACCTCATCACAATTCAATGCTATAAATCTTACTTTTTGAATAACATATTTGGTTGCAACCAAAATCACATTGTGCATATTATATGTCATTCTTCAATCATAAATTATAAAACAAAAAACAACATACATAAAATGAAAAGATTTAGTACAAAACTTGATGATGATACCTAAGCCTAAATGTCTAATTCCTTGATTGGCATACTACTTCAATCCACAAAACACAATCATGTTTAATATCAACTTGGGTTCAAACCTTTACAACAACAATCCAACAATTCAAAATTCCAAATTATATTACAAAAAGTTTCAACCCAACAACTCAAATTTAAATTTCCCAACTTGAAATGAAACAAAATAGCATTAAAACTACTCACTAGTTAAAACTCAATAAATAAATAAATAAATAAAACATTTACAATAAAGTTCTTTTTTATAGGATGCCAACGAGATAACACAAGCCACACCCGTTTATTCAGAGGATTAATTTGAAGGGAATATTCATTGGAATATTTTCACAAAAATCCTCAATTTTTTTTTTGAAATATTGAAATATTTATCATACTATTATGTCAAGGTTTATGTAAAAACAATCAAGAAATATGTCATTTTCAAAAGTTTTAAAATCCATTGACAAGCATTTTTTACACTTAAAAAAATTGTTATAATGATTAATGAGTGATTTTGATGACTTTTTATTCATTATATATTATTTCAAATGTTCCAATGATATATTAAGAACCTTATAACATTAAAAAAAAAACTTATACTTTCAACACCAAATTAAATCATCATTTCTAAATGTGAAAAACTAAGTAGACACTTGCATTAATATGATTGCACCTTATAAATCTATTCCAAAATGTAACAACAATTGCACATTTATCTTTCTAGATTGAAAAACAAATTTATTAGGGGTGTGTGACAAACAAAACAAAATAGTGGGTAGTATATGAGGGTGGAAAGGGAAGAGGTAAATGGAAAAATCAACCCCATTACAAATAGACATACACACAAAGATGGAAAATGTAAAAGTGGATTTCAAATACGAACTTGCCATTCCTGATCCATTGGAATTAATCCAGTTCATATTGGGCATCTTTTCAATCTTATGAAATTCAAAAAATCCTTGCATGGATTCATGATCTCTAAGAGGTCTACCTTGTTTCAAGAGATGGAATATAATAACAAATTAGAGGTTTTACAAAAGAACCCTTTTTTGCATTCATCACTTGGTCAAACATTATATTCAACCTTGTAATGCCATAAAATGAACATTTTTTGCATGCATGGTAATTGTTTAAATCAATGTAATATTCACATACTAATTTTTTTACGTTCAACACACTTGCATTTTCATCTTTCACTATGTTTGTGGAACCCATCCAACTTTGGCACCAACAATGTTTCTTATTTTCGATGTCATTGCAAATCTTATAGTTCACATGGTGCATTACACTATTCTCCCCTATCACAACTTGACCCATGGGAACTTGGCATCGCATGTATCTTGGAATTTTTTGGTGACTTACCATTCAACCTTCCTTTTTTTCCTTATGTGTGGAACATGGATAAAAGACCTAGGCTCATCATTATTAATGTTACATATTGCAACATTATGATTGGAAGATCATCGTTACCTATTTTGGAACTTTGGAGGCAATAATTGCCTAAATATTTGCATGCAAACTTCCAAATCCCGATTCCATTAATGGAGTTGAACTTAAAGTACCAATACCACCACTTCTAGAAAGAAGCAACAAAATTTAAAGTTTGTTGGGTTTTTCATGGGAATCATGGTTGTGGGCAAAAAATGTTTCAAAGCAAACAATGTACTGGTAGCTAATGAAGGATGACAATAATAGATTAAAAACATCTTGCACTTATTTTTGTTATTTTGCTTTCATATGATTACAAAGGATTAACATGCAATGCTAGCTAAATTCCTCTTATTTCACAAAACAAGATATGGTTGCAAACCTTGTGAAATTGTAAGCATAACTTTATTCAAACATTGAAGGCAAACTTATTTTTAATTGTATGCATTTCCCTAAACCCTTCACATTTTTGCCTAGTCGTGTTCACTAAGACTTGATGCAAGCTATAAACATGTTTAACATTTGAATGCAAATATAATTTTATCCATGGGTTTGTATGTTGCATCTCCAATCTTTTACATTTCTCTCTTATTTTACTTATGTGTTGAAAACATCTTTAAGCATGGTACATCATTGATCATGAGAACAAATGCATCCTTGTTAACTTAAAACAACTTTAATGTTTTTTTAGCCCTATAGCAAGTTGCGGTTACCAAGTAATTCAAATAAGAAAGCACATTTTCATGTAGGATACCTTGAATTCATTTTGATAGATATACTAAGTAAGATCTCTTTCTACTTGAATGTTAATGTTTATGTAGGTCTATAATATATGCCTAACATCTAGGCTTGGATTGTTGACCTTGAACAACCTGCATAAAAATTCACACAATTAAAGGTTAAACATTGAAGACTAAATGACAAGAGACTATGACAACATTATCATACCAAAAATGCATCATCTTTCAACTTTTGTTTATGATTTTCATCAACGGGCAAACCCATCCTTGGGTGATACCACTAGGAACCACTTCAAATAATTGTTAATGAACCAAAAGTGGCCAAATCATTTTCTTGGGGCTTTTCCTTTAAATGTTCTCACAACTATAAATTATTTGTTCATCTTGTTTATCCATTGCATGTTTTAATATATGGCTTGAAGTTTATTTTGGATTAAAAAAATGGAAATTGTTAGAATTGTGTATTCCTAATAAAGATGGCCCCTTTAGGAATCAATAATTTTAAATTTGGAAATTCATAACTAAATTATACTTATTCAATTAATTGCCATTTATAAAAAAAAAGACTCCAAAATTACCTTAGGAAAAGAATTCCTAATAATATTTTCAAATCATGTTTCAAATTTGTGTTCTTAATCAAAAGTTCAAGGAAAGGAATTAGTGTTAGCTTTTTGAAACTTTTTATAAATGCAATGATTATGAACATCAAAATACACAATATTCTTGATATTATTGAAGTTTCAAAATTTATGGAACCTAATAATGTATTCATTACAAAATTATGAAAATATTTATTTAAATGTTTATTATGATTTTTTAAAAGTTCAATGGGTCCAAGGAAATCAAGGTGTGACATTCCTAGTGGTGCCACCCAAGGATGGTTATGCCCCAACATTAGTTTATTTTTTCATTTGATTGGTTTATTCAATGGGTTTTAAATTTATAAATAGTTGATTTATGTAATTGCCCTTAATAACTAGGATTCATGGATAATTTGAATTGTACCAACATCAACCAAGGAAAATTTTAATCAAAATGAATAAACCCATTTCTTGTTGAGGACCACAAAAGGAGAGACTTTATTCCCAAAGGTTTGAAGGCAAAACGAATGATGAAAAACAACAAAAAAAATCAGCATTATAATGAATAAACAATTTTCATGGTGATTATTACATGATAGTAGGTGAGGACAAAAATATGTGGGTGAAATGTTATCTTTGATGCCCTTAGTTCCAAATCAATGCTTAAAACAATTAGGTGTCCAATATGGTTAAAGTTGTTTGCATTTGGCATATCCTTTCAACTTAAAGCGATGGTCATTCAATATGGGTGTCAACACAACAATTGAAAAATGAATCTTTTAACATGTTGGACATTACTTACCACTGCTTATTGCACATCAACTATTATGAACTTGAAAAATGTTGCTTGGGCTTGCAAACTAATTATACAAATTGTAATTAGTGTTTGGTTTTATGCATTTAACGTTTTAGCAAAATAAAATAAAAATTCAAATGTAATTGCTTTTACATGATGCTATTTTCAACGTATTGGTATACATATTATAAAAGTTTAAAATCTATTTAATGAATGAAAAAAACCCAAAAACACTTTGAAAACAATGTAACCAATACTTTTAAACAATACAATAACTTGTAAATGGACTTGATTTTTTTCGAAAATGATAGATTTTTAACAAAATTTTGATGTAAACCAAAACATAATAATGTGATGAAAATTTTTCAAGTTTTTTCAAGATCTTTTTAAAGACTTTTGTTCAAAATATTTCATGAATATTTCAAAATAAACACCTAATAAGTAGTCACCCAAGGAGGCAAATGTGGTTTGTGTTATCCCATTTGCACCTGAATCACCTATTAGAGACACCATCATCCCTAAATGTAAATTTTTGTGTGCTTTTTGTGTGGAATATGCACAATAGTCAAACATGATCATTAAAACTATTTGCACCATTAAATAGCAAATTGCAACTTGTTGGAACCATTAGATGAATTGCATTATGTGAAACAACTAATAATATTGAACAAAATCCATGGCACTAATTTGTGATGGGACACAAACATTTGGTTGTCGAAAAATGAAGTAAGGCTTTGCAAGTTCATTAAATGAAGTGCCAATTTTCCTTACCAAAGAAACATCCATCAAACATGAAAAAAAAAAGAGTTACAAGTCATACCCCAACCTTTAGCGTGATTAAAGTTTTTGCAATGTTGGTGGTAACAATCATTTTCCTTTTTCCTTGTGGACAAAGCCCCAAAACCAACTTCTTTTCCCAACAATAATGAAAACACAGCTTTAGTATAATTTTACAAAACCCATGAATGAAAATTTTGTGAAAATATCAAACTTCATTGATTTGAACACCTTTTTGTTATATAACAAATTTGCAAGGTTGGTTGATATTGTTGAGTGAACTTCCCAAAAATAAAACTAAAAATAGAACTTCAAACATTTAAGCGATGCCCCAAGCTTAATCATCTTTTTTCCTAATTGAAACCCTAGGACACATTAAATTGCGAGGTGAAAATTTAAAACTACAATAACCACAAATTGAAAATAGAAACAATGAAGAGGGTGGCTTCATGAATAGTAGATCAAATTCAAACTATGAATATCAATATTTGGTATACACACCATAATGCATTAGAAAGGAAACACATGGAATCCATAGACCTATGAGATGTTGTGTTACTTAGTAAATACAACTTATGTTTGAATTGTTATGTGAATGTCACACTCATTTGTAACATTGGCTTGAGATTCATTAGTGTACCTAACATTGGTTAACCTTTTGTTCCATATTAATTGTTAAATGCATCAATAGGTGTCTAGTGTATGTTCACACACCTAAAGCAAAAAACAATGCAAGCAAACGAATAATGCACCTTGCCTTTGTCTTGCACTAGCACCCTTGCAGTTGCTTTCAATTTAAACCATTTCAATGTCCACTTCCAATTACATCAACATCTTGCAACAACCTCATGTTAAAATGTTAGAATATAATGGGACTTTGACGTGTTCAAAACATTAAAGTCAAGTGCTTGTAAAACATTCAATAGAGTTTCCATATGAAGATCTTGCCATATCCACATAGATCAAATGCCGGTTGCTACCCTTCCCCCATTTAAAATTTGTTGCAATAAAAAATGTTGCAACACACTTATGAAGGAAGGTGAATTACTTGCAATGGAATCTAAACATCTAGTGAAAATGTTGGCAACCAAAAGAGCTTTGACGAGAGAATAAGGTTGTGAAAACAAAACTGAAGATGGTAGTCCTTTGCAATTGATGATTGGTATGAAGGGGAGAAGGTGTGATTTGCTATTTGCTATTTGCTATTCCCAAGGAGATCTCCCCATTGCTAGGTGCAACAATGAATTTGGAATTTCATTGCACAAAATTTGGAATCCTTAAATCAGATGAAGTTTTTTGCAAACTTAATGAATACCATTTATTACATTTTCCACCCCCCTACTATCACTTTTGTAAATTTGTTCCCACTTGATTTATGTTTCCTTCTCTTCTTTCTTTCCTGGTTTCTTCTTCTTTCTCAATGCATGCAATTGAGTCAAGGAAAATAAAAAAATAGTAATTCATTTTATTTTTGAAAATTTTAAAATTCTTGCAGAACTTTAGATAAAAGAAAAAACATTTATTAAAAGAAAAAAGAGTGGAAAGGAAAACTTGAAGTGATTTGAAGTAAAAGAAACCATAGTTTGGGTTTCATAGAATTGGACTCAAAATACAAACCATTTCCATGTTGGACTTTTGATGCAACAGTTGTTTGGATAGGCAAAAGGAGGAGATGGGGGTAAGAACCAGTGGTGGTCTGTGATCTACCTTTGCCTCTAAACCATCTTTCTTGTATGATGAGCAAACAATTAAAGAACATCTATCGCTAATCAGAGATTGATCACAATTTGAACAAGTCAAGAACCAATGGAGGCAAATTGATTAGGACATTAAAAAACTCTGTAAACCTTAAAAAGAGTACATAAACGAAAAATTCAACACTAAAGCCCTGCATGTAGGGAATTTCCAACACCCATGGGCTTTACTCATCCTAAAGCATGAGACAAAGGTTACCACGAGCCTGAACATGTGGACATGAAGTTTATCATGAATCATAAAGTACTGCCAGAAATTTCACACTGTATCTGGAGCAAACCTTAAAAACATAAGATTCACTTGGTTATACTGGAAGGATCTTACATTTTTAAGTTTGAACATTTCATTCTGAAATGCTCGTCTGCACAAATCAATCAGTTGAGGCAGTTGCTTTCTGCTTGGTAAGGCCCTCAGACAAGGAAGGGTGTGACCAGACCAGAATGTGGGCACCACCTTGGCTGCTGCCTTGGGCAGTACCCTTATTCTGGTGATGTCCTTGACCTTGGGCCTTGCCTACCACTAAACAAATGCAGATCTTGAGGCGCAGGAAGGAGAGGGTTCTTACACCTACTCCTTAAGAGTGGGAAGGATCTTACAGCTACTGCACCAGTAGATGGACGTTCCCTCCTCTTTTCTAGGAGGGATATTCATGGTTAGAAGGTGCCCTCCAAATACATGAGGAATTTGTCATCAATGAGTTCTAAACCCATTGTATATGATATCCAAGTTCTATGCCCTGGCCTTCGTGAAGCTTGGGACAACTATGAGCTAAAAATATAGTGTTTATCACCACTCCCATATTCTCTTCAGAAACACTCTCAGAAAAATCAAGTGGAAAAATCATGATGTTCAATTTTAACCAAGCTGAAAAGGACTCTCTGGCCAAGTCCATCAAGGATCAGAGGCTGTGATTACCTTGAAAACATACCAAGAAGAATTTTTGAGCAGGGCCCAGGTACTCCAGTTGTGCATAACATGGTTCTGCAACCCATGTGTTGCACATCATGTTACAAAGTTGCAAGATCAGAATCAACTAGTGCACTCCATGTCAACTCTCAAGCCTCTTTTGACTTCAACCCTTCAAAAGAACCCTATTCCCCTCCATAGCTTCTGATAAGAAAAAGAAAAAGAGATTCTACTTCTATCCCATGTCTGAGTCTCGTCAAGTTTGCCTGTCCAGCATACAACAGGACCAAGGTCTTGTGTAGCAGTCAACAAAATTGAATGCTCAAAACTTCTTTCTGCCCTCTCCACAACCCCCCAGGTACCTTTCTTTATCTAGAGAAAGGGATCCCATCCATGCAGGCTGTTGGTGAAGTGCCCTCTCATCTAACAGCACCTTCATGTCAAAAGGTGCTCCCTCAAGACACCAGACTACCCCGGAAGCTCTTAAGCCCACATCAACCACTTCTATACATGCTAGAAGCTCCTTGTAGTCAATTAAGACATGCTAGTACAACTAGTAGTCTTTCCTGTTGTAAAACATGGGTTTCATGTAGGATAACTCTCGCTATCACTCTCCAACCATGAATAGTAGATGAGTGGCTGAAAATGTTCAAAGGAACATTAACAAGTCCCTTTACTAATGTAAAGAAGGCAAGAAAGAAACCAGATTGAGTGAGTTAAAAGGAACATTAGAAAAGTCCCTTTACTAAGATGATCCATAATGGGGATGTAGTGAGAAGGCAAGAAAGGAGATAGATTGGAGTCGATGGTAGGCCTGCTGCATATCCTCACAGTGAAAGAGTCAGATTCTGCTTCCTTGCATGCTCAGGTATTAAGCGTTGTAGAATATCCAGTGTTGCACCTTTCAATTCTGTCCATTCCATTGAAAGTCATTAAGTCAGCATGCATGAACAAGACAAGACTGGCAAAAACCAAATACTTTAAACCTAGTGAGTATCACACACCAGGGAAAGAGACAGAGAGCAGAGTACCTTGTGGTTTGAAGTTGAAAAGAGGAGGCAGAGGCCGACCATTGGGTAAGTGGCAGTTGGGATCACGCAGCTCATCAAAGAAAGGATGCACACATGCCTCCAACTGCATTGCAACCAAAAGAATGCAGTACAAGTTCATCCCTGAATAGAACTAAGGAAATACTATACAGATTTGCCACTCCCTAGAATTGTTGCCAAGCTCAATAAGATCTGAACAATTCCCAAGAAGTAATAGTAGTGCTTTCCCACATTGTCTGAGCAGACAATGTGGCATCAAGAGAAATAAGAAAAGCAGAGAAAAAAAGCCAGAACAGAAAACAGACCGCATTGCAGCGCAGGTTTGGAGAGTATTGAAGAAGCCTTGAGACCAAGTCCACTGCTTCTGGTGGCATCCGTTTGTGGAACACCTGTGGTGGAGACCATACAAGACAATCAACAGAGTGCTCTGTTACATTGGATGGCCCACAACAAAAGAAATCTTACACAGACCAAGTGTCGAGACTATGTCAGAAGAACATACTTTGTGCCATGGATGAGCCTTGATTTGAGGGAACTTGAACTCTGTGTAATTGGGATTCATACACTTGATTTCTTCCCGTGTTGGAGTACCCAGAACCTTGATAATCTCCACAAGTTGATCCACGGCACTTTCTCCAGGGAATAAAGGCTGCAAACACACACCAGCACCTTACAGTTCATAGTGATCCAAAACTGAGTGAAATTTGTGTGAACAATAGGCCACCTCATGATCCCACTTTTTACTTACAAAAAATTTGCCAATCTGGGAAGATTCACACAGTAACAGGGATTGACTGGAGAAAAGCCAACTGTAGTTTATGCAGCAAGTCCCCATGAGAAGAAATTAGACATCAGTACACACCATAGTGGAATTCACATGGAAGAGCATACCTGGCCTAGGAGTAGTTCAGCCATAACACACCCCATGGACCAGATGTCAATGGCAGTGTTGTATTCAGTGGCTCCAAAAATGAGTTCTGGTGCTCGGTAGTATCGGGAGCAAATGTATGAGATATTTGGTTCCCCTTTCACCTGTGGATCACACATGAATGGAAAATGAGCTGCCAGATTAACTTACAAAAGCATACACAGTGGTAATACAAATGCCAGAAATGTTGCATCAAGTTCAGAGAGTTCTGCATGGAAAGGTAAAGATCCTCTAATCAGAGGAGCAAATTGTTTATCCAGGACACAAGAAGGAAAAAACACCTACCAGAACTTTGGCACTCCCAAAATCACATAACTTTAGCTGATGGGTGTGAGGGTTCACCTATCACACAAAACCATACTTCAGGCCAATTCTCCCAAGAACTTTGGATACAACCTTAAATGATAACCATTCTCTATCTCAGAGCAATTACACTCAATTCTGAGCGTTAATTGGTAAACCACAGCTACAATCATACTAGAAAAAGTTGCTAGACAGAGGTAAATACCAACAAGTTTTGGGGCTTGATGTCTCGATGACAGATGCCAACGCCACCATGAATATACGCCAATGATCTACATATCTGACATAGGAAGTATCTCTCCAAGATTAGTCTCTGTCTTCAGTATTGAAAAGTTTCCCCACTTCTTTAATTAAATTCTCAGCTCTCATCCAATGTATACACACCTACCTTCTATGGACATCATGGACACAGCACAAAGTGAAAGATGTGAACATCAGTCTGACCTCGACCCCAAGAATGAGCAATAGTGAATACCTGATATGTGTACAGTTTCACATAGACCAATGGCATACGCTGATTCATGCGACTATAGTGCTTGGCAATTCGGTAAACAGTTTCAGGAACATATTCCAGAACCAAGTTCAGGTATAACTCATCCTTGTCAGTAGTAGAAAAGAAGCAATGTTTAAGAGCCACAACGTTTGGATGGTCCAGCATTCGCATTATCTGTAGCTCCCGATTCTTGTATCTCTTATCCTGCAACACCTTCTTTATGGCCACAGTTTCTCCAGTCTCTATACATTTAGCCTGCACCTCCCCGCAAAGCTGAGTTTATCAGAATGCCAGGCATTACCAATGGGGGATTCTCTTTGCAAATCCCATCGGCCCAATTAACCTCTAAGTTATTCCCATGAAAGAATGCTCCCCCCCCACATCATGATTCCAAAATTGCAGCACTATAACTTTGGCAGGATGGACACAGGAAGGAACAGCTAACCTGGAACACGATTCCAAAAGAGCCTGTACCCACAACACGCTCTGCTGAGTAGCTGATAGTCTGTCACAAAGGCTATCATCAATATCAATATAAAATACTACATGTGAAACTCCAAATAGTGGAAAGGATTACTAAAAAGGCTCATCTTTGTCCATAGTGTCTCTCTCAAATTGACTTGACTAAAATACACAGCTCAAGGTGCAAATAGACCTGCTTTGGTTGACCATTGCGGCCTCCAATTGTGGTTGCAATAATGTGACCAGTCTCTGTGCCATTTCCATCCACCACAGTTGCCTCAAGCTCCTGCAAGTCCAAAAAAGAACACCAGCTGTTTGAGCTTTCCAACTTCAAACGTGGGTTAGTAGTGTAAGAGAGACACCCGACAAATGAAAAAGTCATGCACAAACCACAGCATTAGGCATGGCCATGCATAGATGCAAAACAGTTTTGTCGATCTCCTCCAGCACAGAGAAGAACACATACAAAAAGAGGTTTGCACGAGAAATGGAACAAACAGAGGCATACAGTCCACCATATCAAAGTTCAAACCTAACCAACACAGAGAACCAGTTGGAAACATAATCCCATACCATTTACTGGCAACTCTTGCAAGAAATGCTGGCTTAAAGCATTAGACAAACATAGGGAGGAAGCCAGCTGAAATAAGGATTGTAGCCAATGGAGGTAACATCAAATACCTTGTCATCACTGTGGTCAATCTTATTGTCTTTGATCTTCATGTCCTGCATCTCTTTAGGAAGAGATTCTGCACCACCTGCACCTGCCTTAGTGGGTATACCTACTACTACCCCTGTGGTACTGGTGCTACTGGCCGGGTTGATGCTGGCTGATGCCATAGACTATTACCCCCCACTTTCCAGGCTGCACGTGTATATGGGTGGCTTGCTGTAGTTTTACCTGTTCTTGGGCCACTGTCCTCTTATAAGCTGCATGCATCCATAGGGAGTCCCCTCTGAAGTTGAAGTACTTTTACCATAGATCTGGTGTGCAGCTGCCAAGCCTCCTCCAGAACCCACAGTTTCTTCTTTGTCTTCCACTGGCTGGTTCAACTCTTTCAGGTCATTCAGTACAATTTCAGCTCTGCTGCTGACTGTCTTTGTCTTCTCATATGTTTCATCTCTTGTATCCAAGGGAGTGGGTGGGGGGAAGCTGCAGCAATATGACCATTCCAAGTCATGGATCCTGAATGTCTCTGTCTGTAGGACATGTTGCAGAATTACACAATTGAAGCTGTTCATACGACAACATAGCTACAATGTGCTGCTGCTGCCGAGAGGAGTTCCTTAATAGTACTATATGTCAAAACTCAGCACAACACAAAAGAGAAACACTTTGAGGAAAGGTCCAGTGATTGTTACAAAACAAACAGACAGACAAACAAACAAACAAAGATCATGCTTGCTCTTATGATGTGTGTCAGAATCAGTCTCTGGCATATCTGGAATGGCATGAACTAGAAGAGCTTATCTCTTGCAGACCTGTGTAGTAGAAGAAGAACTCCATCCGCCAGCAGGAGAGAAGGCAAAAAGGAAATTTCAGAATGCACCTCATACATTCATGATGAGTGTGCATAGCAATATCTGAAACCATTGTGATGCATCACTATGTTCTTATACTGCAGTCTTTCTACAAAATCTTCTACTTTCTTCTTGCTGCTCTTTCCATTCTACAGTATTGCAGTACATCGACCAAAGCAGCAGCAGGGGCGTCCAAGCATCGAACGAGAGAGAGAGAGAGAGAGAGAGAGAGAGAGA